>OGFF01000481.1_pt1 | contig 57011 bp, 60 predicted proteins | sample 1570751 | NCBI WGS metagenome assembly OGFF01 (sample SAMEA2581951, study PRJEB24529) | metagenome | biome: Human gut stool | place: China | collected 2011 | reverse complement strand
AGATAGAGTGATTGTAAAGAATGCCAATATGTATGGAATGTAATTACAAATTCCAATTTGCCAAAATGACAACAGACAGGAAATTTGATATTTTTGTAACAAAGGCATCCATATCTCTCTCATAATTCCCATAAATTTATGGAATTAAAATTTTGTGATACTTATAAAACAGTTCCGATTTTCTGTCAGATTTCTCCTATTAGTGAGACAATAATTATTTTTACACAAACCAGTTTATCCGTGGTAGAATAAAACCACAGATAGGCTGGTTGTTTGTTTGAAGGGAGAATCTTATGAAAACAAAACAACCGGAACTAAACAAAATCACTGCACTATACGAGAGATTATCCCGCAATATTGTAGTACACAAAGCGGACAAATCTACCGGTGACAGAATCTGTCCAGCAAATTTGGTTAAATATTGATTGAGAAATTAGTGTAAAGCGGTTATAATTAAACTAAGAAATAATAATTTTCATAAAGTAATGAGGAAAGGCGGTGTATCACATGACTATGTTACAGGAGCAAGCTGTTCGGATGATTCAGGATATGTCCGATGATAATGTAGGTTTTTTACTTGAAGTGATTCAACGATTAATACCAAAGAAAACATATACAAGTGTTATTTATCCGTCTCAGAAATCAGATGAAAAAATGCAGGCGTTTAAAGAACTGGTAGCGACCAGATATGAAGCAAAAAAATATTTGCCGGATGATTTTGATCCGGATGCAGAGTTGGAAGCCGCAAGAAAGGAAAGATATGATAGTATTGATTGATACGAATGTAATTATTGATTTTCTTGTTGCAAGAGAACCGTTTTATGATTCGGCTTTGCGCGTAATGGAGAAATGTGCTTCTGGAGAAGCCGATGGATACATGGCATTTCATTCTTTGCCTAATCTTTGGTATATTCTTAGAAAAGTTCCAGCAGAAACAAGAAGATTATGGTTAGAAAAGGTTTGTATGGTTTTAAAAGTAGCATGTGCGTCACAGGAAGCGGTCATGGCTGCTATTAAAATGGATAACTTTATAGATTTTGAGGACTGCCTGCAGGACAGATGTGCCGAGGAAGTTTCAGCAAATTATATAATTACTCGAAATACATCAGATTTTGAAGCTTCTGTGGTATCAGCTATAGAACCGGATGAGTGGCTGAAAAAAATTAATTAAACAAAAAATAACATAATTGAGGCACGGAGTATCAATTCCGTGCCTCAATTGTTTTATCCGGATTACCTTTCTGTTGTAAAATAAAGGGCGTTATTTCAGTGCAGATATAATTTTGAAATATGGCTTGAAAAGGCTGTAATATTTCAGACCATCTGTCTCACCGTAGCTCTTTGTGATGGCAGATCTTATGCCATTGAGATTCTTTGTTTTATTCCTGTTTTTTTCAAGAAAATCAACAAAATCTCCGGGATCATTAATATCACTATGAGCGAAAATTATACCTGTAAAACGCTCTACCTTCTTTTTACGCGTGAGCCTTTCAGGCGTATAAGAGTAGGATTTGTCTTTTATGGTTTTATAAATTGTCTGACCCTGTTTCATACCATAAACATGAACCAGTGTCTCATGAAGCTTGAGCAGATTGTCTTTTCCCATGCAGTTTAAGAAAGAATCTACCTCAAAATGGTCGAAGTCTTCGGATGCTGCCGATACTTCAGAAATATCTGATGTATCAATGCTGTCCGTTGAGGATTTAGCCTCATCTGCTTCGTTTTTATTTGAGCTGTTACCAGAACCGTTATGAGGTGTCTGTTCGTCAGTGAATGGTAAGTCATCATTAGTCATAAGCTTATCACTTGACGGTAAATCATCGTTAGCCGCAAGCTCATCATTTAACTGTTCACTGTCTGTATAGCTGCTATGATTGCCATCGAAAAGTTCATTCAGATTATAAGACTTTGCAGTGATAGCATCGTTATCATTATCGGTATCGATGTTTGTATCGATATTGGTATTGGCGTTATCTTCCTTAGACGGAATATCTGCGACCATCTGATACTTGATGTTTTTCCTTCGCTGGACAGCCTGTTTGCAGAAATTAACATTGAATCTGCGCACAGCGTATCCCTTATCTTTCCAAAATCTGACGGCAGGGTCATAGCCTGTGTCGTTGCTCATTATGATGTACTCATCAGCACATGAGGCTGCTGATACATCTGCTGTGTCTGTGACGATAGGAGTAGCTGAAGAATTACTTTCACTGTGGGTATCGTTACGTCCCATCAGATAACCCATATAGGATACCAGCTGAAAATCAAGGGCATTCGTTCCCTCATAGCATTCCTCAAATCGTACATTAATACTGTTATTTTCCATAAGCCTGATGACTGACATGTATGACATGTGAGGTGATTTTTTGGTATAAAAAACTACGATTTCATCGTTCTCATCTGCCATATCAAACAGCATCAGCCAGTTGTCGTTGACATTTTCGCTGTCTACTAAAAAGTGTCTGATAATAATCACCATTAATCCGGACAAAGGTATTGTAGCATGTGTAGGAGAAAATGGCAAATAATATAGATTTAAGTAAATGTTAACAATACAAAGAGTGCAACATATGATATAATTTTAATATATTTTGAAAATGAAGGGGAAATAGATTTGACAGATATTGATGAAGTTAATAATGTGATACAGGAAACAGATGAAGAAGCATATGAAGAAACATATGCGTTGGACTTTGAATTTACAGAGGAAAAGGAATATAAAACAGTACAGAAATATGAGCTTGTGACGATTCTATCGTATCTTATAGGTGTCAGAAATGAGATACTTGATGATATGTGCAGTGATGAGTATGTGGAGCTTTTAAACAGCTTAAGAGAAAGTACAAATGCGAGGATACTCAGATATCTGTGTAAGGCACGTACAAGTCTGCTGCGCAACTATAAAAAAACAGACAATGAAATAAAATATAATCTGGGTAATATAAACAGGATGGAGTGGTTTGATGCAGAGAATATAAATAAGCTTGAGAGCTGGGAAGTGCATATTATATTGTATAATTCATCGGCTGACAAGTATTGCGTACATATTAACAAGCTGATAAATGAGCACGTGGATGCATGCAAAAAGCTTTTCCCAGACTGGGTAAAATGGGAGTATATCAGGGATTTGTTTGTTATAGCGGATTATGAAAAGCCAAAGAAGCTAAAGGCAGAGTTTACTGTCTATAAAGAGCACAGAAAAGAGTATCCGTACGGGATGTACATTCACTGGCGCCCGGATGGCAGGGGAAATCTGCTCAATTCCGACGGCCGTATATTAAAGACAATATACAGACAGCATGGTGATTATTTCAATGACGGTTCAAAATACAGGGATGCAGTGGAAGATACAAAGGAAAATATATATGAGTTTATCCGTGAAAGTATGCGTGTTGTGATAGTTGTGGATTGTGAAAATTCTGATGTATACAAGCTGTATGGAGTATTAAAAAACTTAAATTCTGAGCAAATGTCCAAAATAGAAAAAATTATACTTTATGATGATTATCATACATCCTGTGGATGGGACTGGCTGGAAAAATTCATACATATCCCTGTATTCCACGAGGAGGTGGAACGTGTGACAGACCGAAAGTCGCTTGTTGATATAAAGATGACTGCGGGAGTGTGTGAGGCGTATTATAAGGACAACATAGACTCGTTTATTTTGTGCTCAAGTGATTCGGATTACTGGGGACTTATTTCATCGGTAAAGGATGCTCATTTCCTCGTGATGTACGAATATAGCAAGTGCGGACAGCCAATCAAGGATGCACTTACAAAACGATGTATATTTCATTGTTCAATAGACGATTTCTATACAGGAAATGCAAGTGATTTAAAGAAAAAAGTCATGATAAGTGAATTGAAAAATCTGACAAATGATATTGTCGGAAAAAATGGCTGGGAGATGACAAGACAGATATACGAGAGGACTAAAATCACATCGACAGAGCGAGAAATGAAGGATTTTTACAATAAATATGTTAAGTCATTGAGGTTAAAAATTAATGAGGACGGAGTATTCGAGATTGTGGTCAATGAATATTGATTATTGTAAAACTGATTTATGTAATTATTGTCGGCCACACATGTATTGTGTGAAGGTTAAGCCTTATTTTAGCGGAAAGAGTGGGAAAGTATGATGAAACCGATGCTTGAAATCTGCTGCGGCAGCTTTTCAGATGTGAAAACAGCATATGAAAATGGTGCAGACAGGGTTGAACTCAACAGCGCCCTATACATGGGCGGGCTGACACCGACACTCGCCAATTTAATATATGCAAAGGGAAAATGCAATATACCGGTAGTGACAATGGTTCGTCCAAGGGGCGGTGGATTTTGCTATTCGGACGAAGAATACGACACTATGCTTATGGATGCAAAAATTCTTTTAGAGCATGGTGCAGATGGTATTGCGTTTGGATTTCTGACAGAGGAAAAAATGCTTGACAAAAAGCGCACGAAGGAAATGATAGAGCTCATTCATAAGTATGGCAGGGAAGCTGTGTTTCACCGCGCCTTTGACTGCATAGGTAATCAGGACAGTGCAGCGGAGAAGCTTATTAGGCTTGGCGCAGATCGCATCCTCACAAGCGGTGGAGCAGTAAATGTATGGGATGGCAGAAAACAGCTTAAGCATCTTCAAAATCAATATGGAAAAGATATTACTATTCTGGCCGGAAGCGGCGTGAATGATACCAATGCGAGAGCACTTATCGAATACACAGGTATTACACAGGTACACAGCTCGTGTGGCGCATGGAAGTGTGATGTGACAGCAGCGGGCAATGCAGTAGATTTCTCGTATGATGAAGTGATGAAAAACTGCTATCAGTGTGCGGATGCAGGTAAGGTTAGGAAGCTTGCGGAAGAGGTAAGTGGAGTGTAATATTAAAGCAAAAGATTATAGAAGTTCGGAGGAAACAATTAATGGCAGAGCAGGAAAACAGTAAGGATTTAATCAGTGTACTTTGGAGTGGCGCTGATGTACTTCGTTCTAAAATGGATGCGAATGAATATAAGAATTATCTTTTGGGAATTGTATTCTATAAATACCTATCAGATTCATTTTTGATTAGAGTATATGATTTGATAAATGATGAGAAACCGGAATCGCTCAAGGTGGCACTTGAGGCATATAAAAATGAGTTGAAGGGTGAATATGCTAATGATTTGCTTGATGAATTAAAGCAGGATCGTAAATATGTAATTGAGCCTGAGCTTACATATACATGTTTTGCAGAGGATGCAAGGAATAATTGCTTTAATCGTGAGCAATTACAGAAAGCATTCAATAATATTGAGCAGAGCGGAGAGTTGTTTGTGGATTTGTTTTCCGACATTGATTTGTATTCAAGCAGGCTTGGAGCGGGAGACCAGAAACAAAGTGATACAATTGCAGAACTGATAAAAGTAATAGACCAGGCGGATTTGCTCAATTCCGATGGTGAAATACTTGGAGATGCATATGAATATCTGATAGGACAGTTTGCGTCAGAGACTGGTAAGAAGGCGGGAGAATTCTATACACCACAGGCAGTATCAAAAATTCTTACTAGAATAGCAATAACAGGACAGGAGAATGTGAAAGGTTTGTCAATCTATGATCCATGTATGGGCTCAGGTTCGCTGCTTCTTAACGCAAAGAGATACTATAAAGGTGATACAAACTATATAAAGTATTATGGACAGGAACTGAACATGTCTACATATAATCTGGCGAGGATGAATATGTTCCTGCATGATGTAGCTGCGGAGAATCAGAATCTGCATCATGGAGATACTCTTGATGCAGACTGGCCAACTGGTGAGGAAACTGACTTTCACATGGTACTTATGAATCCGCCGTATTCTGCAAAATGGAGTGCTGCATCAGGATTTTTACAGGACGAAAGATTTTCAGAATATGGTGTTTTGGCGCCAAAATCAAAGGCTGATTATGCATTTTTACTTCATGGACTTTATCATCTGAAAAGCAATGGAACAATGGTCATCGTTTTGCCACATGGAGTGCTTTTCAGAGGTGCAGCAGAGGGAAAAATAAGAGAAAAGCTCCTTCGTTCAGGAAACATATATGCGGTTATAGGATTGCCGGCTAATTTATTTTATAATACGTCTATTCCTACATGCATTGTTGTACTTAAAAAGCATAGAGATGGCAGAGATGTACTGTTTATTGATGCGTCAAAGAAGTTCATTAAGGGCAAAAAACAAAACGAAATGTCAGACGAGCATATTGATGAAGTTATGGATTTGTATAACAGAAGGGAAACTGTAGACAAAGAATCCTATCTGGCAAGCTTTGATGATATTGAAAAGAATGATTTCAATCTAAACATACCGCGATATGTAGACAATTTTGAAAAGGAAGAGGAAGTCGATATAAATGGTCTGCTCGAGGATATGCAAAAAACAGATGACGAGATAGGAAAGGTCGAAGGTGAGTTTGTGAATTTGTTAAAAGACCTGACATCGTCCGATGAAAATATAATGGCATCGTTAAATCGTTATATTGATATGATTGAGGGGTGATTTGTATGGAAAATCCAAAGATTAGATTTAAAGGGTTTACTAAGGATTGGGAACAGCGTAAGTTGGGAGACGTGTTCAAAGAATACTCTGAAAAGAACCATACCGAGTTATCAGCTTTAACTATAATTCAGGGTGGTGGAACAGTAAAAAGGGAAGACTCTGATAGAAATTTAATGTATGATACATCCAATTTATCTAACTATAAAATGGTGAGAAAAGACGATTTCATTGTACATCTTCGTTCCTTTGAAGGAGGCTTAGAAAAATCATCATTAGATGGCATTATAAGCCCTGCATATCATACATTTCACAGTGACATGGCAGATTCAAGATTTTATTATCCGTACTTCCGATCTTATGAATTTATAAAGCATAAATTAGTGTCACATGTGTACGGAATAAGAGACGGCAGAAGCATAGATATTGATGGGATGAAAACTATTGAAATCCCGTATACATCAATTGAAGAACAACGAAAAATAGGAGACTATCTGGATTGTTTAGACCACCTCATCACTCTTCACCAGCGAAAGTGTGAACAGACAAAAAATTTGAAAAAATATATGCTTCAAAAAATGTTTCCACAAAATGGAGCAAAAGTTCCAGAGATTAGATTTAATGGATTTACTCACGATTGGGAACAGCGTAAGTTTAGTGACATTGCCTCAAGAGAATCGGTCTCAAGAGAATCATCCTACGATTTACCAAGCCTAGAGTATGAAGATGTAATTGCAGAAGAAGGAAGATTAAATAAAGATATTAGCCTAAAAGAAAATATTAAAAAAGGAATTGTTTTTGATGGTTCTCAAGTATTGTATGGAAAACTTCGACCATATCTTCATAATTGGCTAAATCCAGATTTTTCAGGTGTTGCAGTTGGTGACTGGTGGGTTTTAAAACCTAATAATGCTGATAAAAGTTTTATATATCGACTTATTCAGACACAACGATTTGATGATATTGCTAACCAATCAGCAGGGTCGAAAATGCCAAGAGCCGATTGGAATTTAGTATCAAATACAGAGTTCGCAATTCCAGTTTCACAAGAAGAGCAGGAAAAGATTGGTGAGTATTTTTCCTCCCTCGACCACCTCATCACTCTTCACCAACGTAAGTGCGATGAACTTAAGAAAATGAAAAAATTTATGTTACAAAATATGTTTATATAATCATTTGATATTAGAGTTATGAGATCTCTTGAAGGAAGGGAGGGGTAAGAATGTCACAGGAAATTAAAATGGATACAATAATTTTATACCATGGTTCCCCTAATAAAATAGTAATACCAATATTTGGTGGCGGAGACGATAAACATGATTATGGTCGTGGATTTTATCTGACAGAAAACATAGATTTAGCAAAAGAATGGGCGGTTTGCAGACCTAATGAACAGAATGGATGGGTTCATAAGTATGAGTTAAATACAAGGAATCTAAAAATTTTGGATTTTCAGGAGAAAGATGTTTTATCGTGGCTTGCAGAGCTTATGAAACATCGCGATGCTGCTGATTCCAAGCGTTATAGGATGCTTGCAGCAAAATTTATTGATAAATATGGTATTGATACCGATGCATATGATGTGATAAAGGGATGGCGCGCAAATGCATCATATTTCTACATTGCAAAAGAATTTGTCCGAGATAATATTGATATAGATATTCTTGAAGAATTGCTTTCGTTAGGCGGATTGGGGATTCAGTATTGTATTAAGACAGAAAAAGCATATGCAAATTTACGCGAGATAGAAAGTGATTTACTTCAAGTTGAATACAATGAATTTAACAATAAGTATAATCAAAGAGATATTGAAGCAAGAAAAAAAATGCGTAATTTAGTAGATTCAGATGCAAATAAGGTTACGAATGTTTTTAGTACATTGTTTTAGAGGTGAGAAAATGGGCGCATATTCAGAAGCGTATCTAGGTGACGTGGTGGAAAATCAGGGAAAATTATTTGATTTTGTGGCACATTCTTATCCGGATAGTGATACAGAAGATTTTATAAATACGTATATGAAAAGTAAAACCAGAAAAAGTATTGACGATGCGATGGCTTATGTTAATACTATGGATGCGAAAGAGCTTTGGAATTACTTTTCAGATACAGAAAAATATAAGTTAAAGCAGGGGAAGGCAATCGAGGGGTTTATGCCGGATTGGATTGGTGAATTTTATGCTTATTATCAGTGGTATTATGATATTCCAAGCGCAGAGATAATAAATAAAGTATCTGTTGATTTCCTTAGGAAAGCTTATTATGGACTTCATGATTTAGAACTTGATTTGGCAGTAAAAAAGGTAGGTAAAGTATAAATGAATATAGTTTGTTTTCATAATCCGGATGAGGAAAATGGATACCTCAGTAACTGGTATTTAAGTGAATTTGAATGTGGTGGAATAAGATTTTCATCAATGGAACAATACATGATGTATCAAAAAGCAAATTGTTTTGGCGATACAAAAATAGCGGAGAAGATTCTTCAAACTACAGATGTTGCACAAATTAAGGATTTGGGAAGAAAGGTTTCAAATTATAATGAAATAATCTGGAATGGAAAGAGACAGATTGTTGTTTACAATGGACTTTGTGCAAAATTTCAAAATCCCAAATTGAAATCCGAACTAAAAGCTACAGGAGATGCGGTTTTAGCGGAATGTGCTGTGAGGGACTGCATATGGGGGATTGGATTGTCGATGACAGATTCTAAAAGACTGGAAATGGAAAAGTGGAGAGGACAGAATCTGCTTGGATTTTCACTTATGATGGTGAGAGATGAAGTATAAAATGTGAAAAAATATGATTACTTTTAAGAGCATTCATCCGTGCTTTTAATTAATTTTAGGCGTGGGACAATTTGACTCACGTCTTTTATATTATAAGTGATGAAAAGGGGCATCACTCGTTATTAGCGTAAGTCCATTGTGATATGGTGAATAAAAGCAAAAGTTTGGGAACAGCGTAAGTTGGGAGATATGGGTTCTACTTACACGGGATTATCTGGTAAAACAAAAGAGGATTTTGGGCATGGAGATGCAAAATTCATAACTTATATGAACGTATTTTCTAATCCTGTTGCAAATTTAGATATGACAGAATCTGTTGAAATTGATTCAAAACAAAATTGTGTTAAAGCTGGAGATGTTTTTTTTACTACGTCATCTGAAACACCAGAAGAAGTAGGAATGTCGAGTGTAATGCCTGAAAATGCTGATAATATCTATCTTAATAGTTTTTGCTTTGGTTACAGACCAACAGAGAAATTTGATTTAAATTATCTTGCGTATGTACTCCGGACAGAATCATTCAGAAAAGAAATGACCTTCTTAGCACAAGGAATATCAAGGTACAATATTTCAAAGAATAAAGTAATGGAAGTTGAAATTCCGATCCCATCATTGGACGAACAGAGCAGGGTTGGACAATATTTCAAGAACTTGGATACCCTCATCACTCTTCACCAACGCCAGACAGATTTTTATAAAAAACCCAATTTCTACTTTATCTCATCGTAAGCCAATAAAAAAATATAAATGTTGAAAACGATTGGGAACAGCGTAAGTTGATAGATTATCTTGAGGTATCATCTGAAAAGAATAGAGATAATCGTTTCACAAAAGAGGATGTTCTATCGGTTTCAGGTGAATATGGAATTGTAAATCAGATTGAATTTCAAGGTCGTTCATTTGCAGGTGCATCGGTTTCGAATTATGGTGTTGTGGAAAACGGAGATGTTGTATATACAAAGTCACCATTAAAATCTAATCCATACGGAATAATCAAGACAAATAAGGGAATTCCGGGTATTGTATCAACCTTATATGCAGTTTATAAGCCAAAAGAAATAACGGATTCAAAGTTTGTACAGATTTATTTTGAACTTGATTCCAGAATGAATTCTTATATGCATCCGTTGGTAAACAAAGGTGCAAAAAATGACATGAAAGTTTCAGCAGAGAACGCTTTAAAGGGGATGGTTTCTTTTCCTAAAAAAGATGAACAGGAAATGATTTCATTATATTTTTCCACCATCGACCACCTCATCACTCTTCACCAGCGCCAGCACAAATTACATCTGAACATGCTTTTATAAACTGTTTTTTATCGTAAGTAACATCGTATCTATACAATGGTTACCATAAATTTGACAACGAATCAAACATAAACCAACCTCAAACAAAGCAAGCCTAATTATGGTTACATCAGCGTAAGCAGTACTAATAAAGGAGGTAGCGTATGCTAGAGGATATGAGCAAGGATGCATTATTTTACAACTATTACGCACAGTGGATAGAAGTGTATAAGAAAGATGCAATTCGTGAAGCCACTATGGCAAAGTACAGGATGACTCAAAAGTGGGTGGAGAAGCTGGCTCCGGAGCTTAAGGTTTGTGAGCTGACAAGGACCGCGTATCAGAAGATACTAAATGATTACGCAAAGGAGCATGAGAGACAGACAACACTTGACTTCCATCATCAGCTAAAGGGTGCGGTAATGGACGCTGTGGATGAGGGGCTGATAGAGCGTGATCCGACCAGAAAGGCTATCATCAAGGGTAAGACACCACGTGAGAAAAAGATTAAATATCTCAATCAGTTTGAGTTGCATACTTTGATAGCTGATCTGGATATAAAGGAAGAGCCGAACTGGGACTGGTTTATTTTGCTTGTAGCAAAGACAGGGATGCGTTTTTCAGAGGCGCTTGCTATCACACCGAAGGATTTTGATTTTGGAAGGCAAACTCTTTCTATAAGTAAGACGTGGGATTATAAGGGTAAGGGAGGTTTTCTACCGACGAAGAATAAGTCATCTGTGAGAAAGATTCAGATTGACTGGCAGATAGTAGTAAAGTTTTCTGAGTTGATAAAAGGGTTGCCGGAGGACGAGCCTATATTTGTTGGAGAGGAAAAGATTTATAATTCAACCGTCAATGACGCTCTCACCAGACACTGTAAGGCCTGTGGGATATCGGAGATTTCCATTCACGGACTTAGACATACGCATGCGTCGTTGCTTTTGTTTGCCGGTGTTTCTATAGCCAGTGTGGCGCGCAGATTGGGGCATGCGAGTATGACAACAACGCAGAAAACATATCTGCATATCATTCAGGAACTGGAGAATAAGGATGTGGATCTGGTAATGAGGACTTTGTCAGGACTGTAATGTAGCTTTTTAAACAATATGCTTACGCTGATTTTGATATAAGTAATTTTGTGGTATTTTATGCCTATATTTGATATAATAAATATAGTTAGTGTTTAGGTTTTGAAGAAGGAGAAATTATCATGCCGGAGTTGGAATCGTTAATAGAGCAGAAATTGATTGAGCAGTTGATATATGGGGATTCGCAGTGGACGTACAGACCAGATTTAAAGACAGAAGCGGATTTATGGAACAATTTTAAATATATTTTAGAGCAGAACAATAAGGACAGGCTGGATGGTGAGCCACTTTCTGATTCAGAGTTTGAGCAGGTAAAGAATCAGTTGCAGTTTTCAACATTTTATAAGGCTGGAGAGTGGCTGGTAGGCGAAAACGGCAAGGTCATGGTGCATGTACAGCGTGATACCAAGAAGCTCCATCTGGTTGTGATGAATCATGAGCATATTGCAGGTGGCAGCAGTGTGTATGAGGTTATAAATCAGTACAGTGCATTGAAGGATGATGAGGATGCCGCATCAAGAGACCGTAGATTTGATGTGACCTTGATGATAAACGGTCTTCCAATGATACATATTGAGCTGAAAAACAGACAGCATTCATATATGGAAGCATTCAATCAGATAAAGAAATACATTGGTGAAGGGCAGTTCAGGGGGATTTTTTCGGCTGTTCAGATGTTTGTTATAAGCAACGGTGTTGACACGAAGTATTTTTCTGCAGCAAGTGATACGGAGCTAAAGAAAGAATTTATCAGCGGATGGGTTGACAGGAACAATCAGCCGGTTTCTGATTATATTGATTTTGCAAAAAATGTCCTTAAGATTCCACAGGCACATGAGATGATTGCAAGATATACGGTTTTAGATAATGAAGCTAAGCGGCTTATTCTGCTTAGACCATATCAGATACATGCTATTGAGGCAATTCGTGAAGCATCACGAACAGGAAAGTCGGGATTTGTATGGCATACTACAGGCTCGGGAAAGACGCTTACATCATATAAGGCAACAAGAAATCTCCTTATGGATATTCCGGCGTTGGATAAGGCTATTTTCCTTATAGACAGGAAAGATCTTGATGAGCAGACAAATACATCATTTAGTTCATATTCTCAGAATGATTCAATTGATGTGGATAATACTGATAATGTGACTGATTTGAAAAATAAACTCAAATCGTCTGACAGACAGATGATTGTTACTACAATTCAAAAGATGCAGATTCTCATTTCAAAGCGTCTGAAGGAGGGCTCACCTGAATATAACAGGTTAAGAGGATTAAAAATAGCTTTTGTGGTGGATGAGTGTCACAGAGCTGTATCTCCGGCTACCAAGAGAATAATCGAGCGTTTTTTTGGAAAGTCACTTTGGTTTGGTTTTACAGGAACACCACGTTTTCCAGAAAATCCATATCCATTGATGGGGGATTTGCCACGTACAACAGAGGAGTTATACGGAGCATGTCTGCACAAATATACTATCCAGAATGCTATTCATGATAATGCTGTTTTGGGATTTCAAGTGGAGCACGATGGTCCAAAGGATGTGACGGATGAGACTGACAGCAGCCGATATGAAAATGAGACGCATATGCTCAAGGTGCTTGAGGTTATTTTAAATAAGTCATATCATAAGCTGGGCTTCCAAAATGGAAAAGGCAAGACCTTTGAAGGGCTTTTGACCACAAGTTCTATTTCGATTGCACAAAAATATTATGAGTTGCTCACAAGGGTGAAAAACGGAGAAACGCCATTAAAGATAGATGAACGCATAAAGCAGGTTTTACCGGACTTCCCTAAGTTTGCCATTACATATTCTGTGACTGAAAATGAGGACGGCTCGCAGGTCAATCAGGAGAAGATGAAGCAGTCTCTTGATGACTACAACGCTATGTTTGATACAAAGTTTGATATTTCACAGATTACTTCATACAATAGTAATCTAAATAAACGACTTTCTAGAAAAGATCCTAAGTATAAGAGCAGGAACGAACAGCTTGATCTGGTTATTGTTGTGGATCGTCTGCTTACAGGCTTTGATGCGCCATGCATGTCGACAATTTTTATTGACAGGCAGCCGATGGGACCTCACGATTTAATACAGGCCTTTTCCAGAACTAATCGTATTTTTGACAAAAAATCAAAGCCGTATGGACAGATTGTGACTTTTCAGGCACCAGTACTTTTCAAGAAATGTGTGGATGATGCTGTCAAGCTTTACTCTGCAGGAAGTACAGAGGATACACCGCTTATTGCAGAGTGGGATGATGTGGAGCCGGCTTTTAAGAAGGGACTCGCGGCGCTTAGAATTGCAGCTCAGACACCGGACGTTATTCCGTCAATGTCAGATGAGGAGAAACTTCATTTCATGAAGATGTTTCAGAGCTTTGACAGACTTTTTGCACAGCTTAAATCCTTCAGCAGATATGATGAGAGTATGCTTGATGATTATGGAATTACTGAACAGGAATATATAGACTATGCAGGTCATTACCTGAACATAAAAAGTGAGATTGGGCCAGACCCGGGACCGGACCCGGTTAATCCGCCGGTAGAACTGGAAATAGACTCAGATTATGAGCTTATGGCATACAGTAATACAAGGATTGATTATGAATATATCATCAATCTCATTCAGAATATCGTCAATCCGGAGGAGGAGGGGGATATCACTCCTGAGGAAAAGCAAAAGAAGATTGATGAGGCAAAGCAGTATGTAGAGGATCTGCGTAAGGATAATCCGAAGGTTGCAGATATCATGTCACATTTGATTAATGAGATAGAGCTTGATGAGAGCAGGTTCAAGGGCAAATCAATTCTAAACATTGTTGAAAATATGAAACATGAATGTATAGAACAGGTTGTGAGTAATTTCTGCCTGCTATGGCATGCAGACAAGGATGATGTAATGTATGCGGCAACACATTACCGCAATGGAGTTATCCCTAATGAGAGTGCCATAAAAGCATCTATTAATTATCCTGAGTACAAAAATACAGTGGAACATGCTTTACCTAAATTCAAGTATTATGCTAAGTTTTTTGCAGAGCTTAGGAGCACGCTGGATTACGAGATTAAGCCTTTAGTGTAAAGAAATGTATTTCACAACACTTATAATACATATACAATTAAATACCGGATTGTGTTATAATAGGTCTGTCGGCAGCTTCGCCGGCAGACTTTTTTTAAGGAGAGAGTAAAATGAGAGTATTAACAGATTTAGAGCCAAAGAACGTTTTTTCGTTTTTCGAGGATATATGCAGTATCCCTCATCCGTCATACAAGGAAGAGAAAATCAGTAATTATCTGGTGGAGTTTGCAAAGGCAAGAGGCCTTGAGCATTACCAGGATGAGCTTCACAATGTGATAATCATAAAGGAAGCATCAGAAGGATATGAGGATGTGGAGCCAATCATACTGCAGGGGCACATGGATATGGTATGCGAGAAGGCACCTGACTGTGAAAAGGATATGGACGAGGAAGGCCTGGACCTTTTGATAGATGGTGATTTTATCTCGGCAAAGGGCACTACACTCGGTGGAGATGATGGTATCGCGGTGGCATATGCGCTTGCTATTTTAGACGATGACAGCCTGTCGCATCCACGCCTTGAGTTTGTATGCACTGTATGCGAGGAGGTAGGCATGGAGGGTGCTACAGGCATCGATGTGTCTATGCTTAAGGGAAAGAAGCTTCTTAATATGGACAGCGAGGAAGAGGGTGTGATGCTCGCAAGCTGCGCCGGTGGATGCAGAGCCGATGTGAAGCTGCCTGTAGAGAGAGAGACAGTGAGCGGAACAAAGCTCACTGTGAGCTTATCAGGTCTCACCGGCGGACACTCAGGCTCAGAGATTGATAAGGGAAGGGGCAATGCCAATATTCTTATGTCCAGACTGCTTCGCGACGCATCGGCACCTGCAGCTATAGCTTCTATAGATGGCGGCAGAAAGGATAATGCCATTCCAAGAGAGTGTACTGCACAGATTATTGTAGCACCTGATGAGACTGCCACAGTGAAGGCTTCGATAGAACAGGCAGCAGCTGAGATTGCGGAGGAGTTTAAGGCATCTGATCCTGACCTTAAGCTTACTGTGTCAGAGGAGACTGACTGCAGTGAGTCAGCTATAAGTGCAAAGGATAGCGCAAGGGTTATCGCACTTATCGAGGCACTACCAAACGGCATCATCAGAATGAGCCGGGAAATCGATAAGCTTGTTGAGACCTCACTTAATCTGGGAGTTTTAAAATCAGACGATGCTGCTGTCACTTTAAGATACGCAGTCAGAAGCTCTGTCGGTGTGGCTAAAAAGAGCCTTAAGAACCAGCTTGTATGCATAGCAGAAGCTTTTGCGGCCGAGGTTACATTTGAGGGCGATTACCCTGCATGGGAGTACAAGAAGGACTCAAAGCTACGCGAGGATATGGTACGGATTTTTGAGGAGATGTATGGCAAAAAGCCTACAGTTGAGGCTATTCATGCCGGTGTCGAGTGCGGACTTTTAAGTGGCAAGATTGAGGGGCTCGACTGCATATCAATGGGACCGGACATGTATGATATCCATACGACAGAGGAGAGGCTTTCCATATCCTCTGCAAAGAGGTCATATGAGTATATACTCAGAGTGATTGCGTGCAAATAAAAATTTATTCAAGGCTTTTGATAAATGAAAGAGGTGTCATATGATACCTCTTTTTAAATGCCCTGTGAAAATAGCTTAGATTGTGAAATCCGACAGACAGTGAGACATCTAAAATTGAGGTGTTGCCGCGCTCAAACTGTTCCACAGATTTTTCAAGCCGCACATTGTTGATATACTGCACGCAGGTCATGTTCATGTGCTTTTTGAAGAACCGCATGAAGTGGTATTCACTGAAATAGCAAAGCCCGGCAAGCTCTGAAACCTGGATGCTTTCGGCATAGTGCACCTCGATGTAATCGAGCACATTTTTCAGCTTGTCGGAGGATGTGTTGACACCAAAATCAGCATTTTTTTCACTGTATTGCAGCAATAGAAATATTGCCTGAAGCAGAAATGCCTTTAGTGCCAGTTCATATCCAAATTCCTGACTGGAGTATAGATTTGTTATGCGCATGAAGCATTTGCAAAGGGATGAATATGCCGGATGCTTCGGTGCAATCAGGTAAGGCATGGCAAACTCATGGTTGATTAGCGGAGTCAGGTATCTTGATGAGCATATATCGGTATTGTTTCCGCCTAAGAAATTGATATGGAATACATACGTTTCCGAGTAAAATTCATCGCAGTCCCTTATTGAAATGGAATGCAGCAGCAGTGGCGGTATAAAGATGATATCGCCTTCCTTTGCCTCATACTCGAGCAAATCAATCTGATAGGTGCATGAGCCCTTTGTAATCAGTGTGAGCTCTGCCTCATCATGCCAGTGTGTGGTGATGACAGGGTAATCGGCTGCAAGTCTTGTTATATATTTCTGAACGGGGAAAAATACTTCTCCGTGCTTTGCGTTTTCTTTCTGCCCAAGGGCAGGCGGATTATTGTTTTTCATATTGTTGTTTCTCCATAGCTTTTAAAACTATACCCTTTAAAATTATAAGAGCAGTATTGTGTTATAAAATGAAAAAATATTGCAAGAATTTATACTAAACACTTTCTATAATAGCAGTATAATACATCAAGACAAAGTGCTCAAGATGTAAATGAGAGCAAAATTTATGATTAGATAAGAGGTACACATTATGGAGAGAAAATGGTGGCATGACAAGGTGGCATATCAGATTTATCCAAAGAGCTTTCTGGATACAAACGGTGACGGAATAGGAGATTTAAGAGGTATCATTTCAAAGCTGGATTATTTAAAATCGCTTGGAATTGACATCATATGGCTGTCTCCGATATATAAATCGCCATTTGTGGATCAGGGCTATGACATATCTGATTACTATGCGATAGCTGAAGAATTCGGTACTATGGAGGAGTTTGATGAGCTCCTTGCCGAGGCAAAGAAGCGTGATATGCACATCATCATGGATCTGGTAATAAATCACTGCTCGGATAAGCACGAATGGTTTCAAAAGGCACTTAAGGATCCGGATGGAGAGTATGCTGATTACTTTTATTTCAGAAAAGGTAAAAACGGCAATCCGCCGAGCAATTACCGCTCTTATTTTGGCGGAAGCTGCTGGGAGAAGGTGCCGGGCACGGACAAGTATTATCTGCACATGTTTGCGAAGGAGCAGCCGGATTTAAACTGGGAGAATGAAAAGCTAAGACAAAAGCTTTACGAGATGATTAACTGGTGGCTTGATAAGGGCTTGTCAGGATTTAGAATAGATGCGATAATCAATATAAAGAAAAATCTCGATTTCCCTGATTTTGAGCCGGATGCAGAGGACGGACTGGCTGCCTGCTACAAGATGGTTGAAAGTGCAGAAGGTGTCGGAGAGCTCTTAGAGGAATTAAAGAACAATACATTTAAGAAGTATGATGCATTTACGGTTGGCGAGGTATTCAATATGAAGCCTGAGGAGCTGCCGGAGTTTATCGGTGAGAATGGGCATTTTTCAACGATATTTGATTTTTGTGCACAGTGCTTAAGTGATGGAGAGCATGGATGGTATGATGCACCGAAAATAGATTTTGACAAATGGAGAAAGTCCATTCTTGGTTCACAGCTTGAGACAGAAAAGTACGGCTTCAAGGCCAATATTATAGAAAATCATGATGAGCCGAGAGGTGCCTCAAGATTTTTACCAAAGCATGCTCAAAATCCTGCCGGAATAAAGATGTTAGGAACTGTCAGCGTACTGCTTCGAGGCATTCCGTTTATATACCAGGGACAGGAAATCGGTATGCAAAATGCAAAATGGAACAGTATAGATGAGTATGACGATATCAGCACAAAGGATCAGTACAAGGCAGCACTTGCAGCAGGCTTATCAAAGGAGCAGGCACTTGCAGCCTGTGGAAGGATGAGCAGGGATAATGCAAGGACACCTATGCAGTGGAGTGATGAGGCAAATGCCGGTTTTACCACAGCAAAGCCATGGCTTAAGGTCAATGAAAACTATAAGGCTATCAATGTTGCGGCGCAGGAAAAGGATCCTTCATCTGTTTTGAACTATTACAGAAGGCTTGTGGCACTGCGAAAGTCAGATGAATTTAAGGAGCTGTTCACCTACGGCAGATGTGTTCCGGCATATGAGGATACAGATGGCATCATGGCTTATTACAGAGAGGATGAAAATAAGCGCGTGCTGGTTGTGGCAAATTTTGGCAGTAAAGAGGCACAAATCAGGCTGGATGGCAGTGTGAAAAAGGTGCTTTTGTCAAACACAAATGATGCTGAAAAGAGCACTGTTTCAGTGGGAGCATCCGAGCTTAAGCTTGAAAGCTGTGAGGTTTTGGTGGTGCTTGTAAAATAGCATAATTTGATACAGCATTAAAGAAACGAGGCTGAATTTTTACAAAAAGAGACAGCTAAAAGAGATAATGAAGAGACAAGGAGGGCATAATGAGCAAAAACAATAATGAAAAATGGTGGAAAAAGGCGGTAGTTTACCAGATTTATCCAAAGAGCTTTCAGGATTCTAACGGAGACGGCTTTGGTGATTTACAGGGTATCATCAAAAGACTTGATTATCTTGAGACGCTTGGAATCAATGCAATATGGCTTTCGCCGGTATTCAAATCACCGCAGGCGGACAACGGTTATGACATTTCGGATTACAGGGATATTGATCCGACGTTTGGCAGTCTCGATGATATGGAGGAGCTCATAAACGAGGCAAAGAAGCACAATATAAGAATTATGATGGATCTTGTCTTAAATCATTCTTCAAACGAGCACAGGTGGTTCAAGGAGGCTAAAAAGAGCAAGGACAATCCATACCATGACTACTATATTTGGAGAGACGGAGATGAAGGCGTGCCGCCAAGTGATATGAAGGCTTGTTTCGGTGGAAGCGCATGGGAATATGTGCCGGAAATCGGACAGTATTATTTCCATCAGTTTTTACCGGAGCAGCCGGATTTAAACTGGGAGAATCCAAAGGTCAGAAGAGCAATCTACGATATGATTCTCTGGTGGATGGACAAGGGAGTCGGCGGCTTCAGACTTGATGTAATCGACCAGATAGCAAAAGAGCCGGACAAGAGAATCACCATAAACGGACCAAGGCTTCAGGAATATTTTAAGGAACTGAGCAGGGAGACATTCCAGAAGGGCGACCTGATTACCGTGGGTGAGGCATGGGGCGCAGACACAGAGCGTGCAAAGCTTTACAGCAATCCGGATGGCAGCGAGTTTTCTATGGTGTTCCAGTTTGAGCACATAGGGCTTGACCAGAAGGATGGCGGCGAGAAATGGGACCTTGCACCGCTTCCGTTTAAAAAGCTCAAAAAGATAATGGCTCACTGGCAGAATGAGCTCTACAACTGTGGCTGGAACAGTCTGTTCTGGGACAATCATGACCTGCCGCGTATCGTGTCAAGATGGGGCAATGACAGGGAGTACAGAGTGGAATCTGCAAAGATGCTTGCTATATTGCTGCACGGCATGCAGGGTACACCATACATCTATCAGGGCGAGGAGCTGGGCATGACAAATGTACAGTATGATATCGAGGATTATAAGGACTGTGAGATCATAAACATGTACCATGAGCGTCTTGAAAAAGGATACTCAAAGGATGAAATCATGAAGTCCATTTACGCAAAGGGCCGTGATAATGCAAGGACACCTATGCAGTGGGATGACTCGGCAAATGCCGGCTTCACCACAGGAACACCTTGGATAAAGGTAAATGACAATTACGACAAAATAAATGCCAAATCACAGGTGAATGACCCTGATTCAATCTTTAGCTGCTACAAGAAGCTTGTTCAGCTGAGAAAGGATTATCCGGTATTTGTTGATGGTAAATTCACACTTTTACTTGAGGATGATGAGAATATTTTTGCATACAGCAGAAAGAATGAAGAAAAAACCATGATTGTTGTGTGCAATTTCTTTGATAAGGAGATACCAATGCCGCTTGCAAAGGAGTGTGAGGGCATGGAGGTGCTGATTTCAAATTATAAGGATACCTCTGATATGTCAGTGCTCAGACCTTATGAGGCCAGGATGTATATACGATAGATAAAATTGATACCGCTTGTTTTTATAAAGGTGTTTTATAAAAGCAGGCGGTATTATTGTATTTTTTAAGGATAATGTATATAATAAGTTACCGAAAAAAATCAATGGACGATGAAAGGAACCAATTCCATGTTTGATATAATAATAATAGGCAGTGGTCCGGCAGGACTGTCAGCAGCAATATATGCAAAGAGAGCCAATCTGAATGTGGCAGTGGCAGAAAAAGAATACGAGGGGACAGGCCAGATAGCCGAGAGCGGAAATGTGAACAACTATCTGGGGCTTCCCAATATAAACGGATACGACTTGGGAGAAAAATTCAGGGAGCATGCAGTGTCTCTTGATGTAGAATTTATCGAAAAAGAAGCAGTGCAGATAGAAGCAGTGCAAAATGGTGAGAAAGAAGAATCAGCGATATACAGAGTGAAATTCGATGATGACACGATAGCAGAGGCAAGAGCGCTCATCTATACCGCAGGAGCATATCCGAGAAAGGCAGGAGTGCCGGGAGAGGCTGAGTATACCGGAAAGGGAGTATCTTACTGCGCAATCTGTGACGGAGCATTCTATAAAGGAAAGACAGCCGCAGTGCTGGGCGGCGGAGATACCGCTTTGGATGATGCATTATATCTGTCCGATATATGTGAGAAGGTCTATCTGGTTCACAGAAGAGACAGCTTCCGCGGTGCACAGAGCACAGTTGAGCTCTTAAAGCAGAAAGAAAATGTAGAGCTTGTCCTAAACGAAGCAGTGACAGAAATATATGGAGAAAAAAAGCCGACAGGCATAAAGCTTAAAAGTGGCAGGACACTGGCTGTAGACGGAGTATTCGTGGCATATGGTTCAGTACCGCAGTCAGAGCTTATAAAGAATCTGGTGCAGCTTGATGAGAGAGGATATGTAGTGGCAGGTGAGGACGGCATCACATATGCTGCAACAAAAAATGGTGACCATGATAGAAGCGTTCAGCCGGGACTGTATGTGGCGGGAGATGTCCGTACCAAGACACTGCGTCAGGTGGTAACCGCAGTATCTGACGGCGCAAATGCCGCAACGACAGCCGCAGAGTATTTAAGGGACATTAATGGTTATAAACAAAATATATAACCACGGACAAATAATTTGTATAACTGATAGCATTGACTTTCAACACACACGTTTGTATAATAATCTCATCAATTCCTAGTAACACAATAGACTATGTAAGAATTAACGAGAAGAAGAAAATAATGAGATTTAATACAAGCTTACTTCATGCCGGCGTGACAAAAGAGACAAATGGCTCTACACTGCCACCGGTATATCAGACAAGCGCCTTCGAGCAGGAGAGCGCGGCAGATCTGGAAAAAATATTTGAAAACAAGGCTCCGGGCTACTGTTACACAAGAGTTGCCAATCCTACGATTACAGCTTTTGAGAACAGAATAACAAAGCTCGAGGGAGGAATAGCATCGGTGGCATGCGCATCAGGCATGGCGGCACTGATGAATACCTTCTTAAATATACTAAGCAGTGGAGATGAGCTCATCTCAAGCGCCAGCCTCTACGGTGGCACAATAGATTTGTTCCATGATCTTGAGACCTTCGGCATCACAACCAGATATGTCGAGAACAACAACTGGCAGCAGATAGAGGACAGTATCAATGAGCATACCAGACTGATTTTTGCAGAGACTATCGGTAATCCCTGTCTGGATGTCACAGATATTGAGAAGCTTGCAGAGATAGCACACGCACATGATATACCGCTTGTAGTTGACAATACCACATCGACAGCTTACCTGATACAGGTTTTAAAGCATGGAGCTGATATCGTGGTCAATTCATCTTCCAAATATATCAATGGAAGCAGCAATGCAATCAGTGGTATTCTGACAGACTCAGGTAAGTTCAAATGGGACAAGAACAGATATCCGGGTTTTGCAGATTATGTGAAGTATGGACCTATGGCATTTGTCGCAAAGCTAAGAAACAGTCTTTTCAGAAATATGGGTGCCTGTTTAGCTCCGGTGAATGCATACTTAAATATTATAGGACTTGAAACACTCGGTCTTAGAATGGAAAGAGAATGTTCTAATGCACTCGGGCTTGCGGCGTGGATAGAAAATAATTATCCTGATATAAAGGTTAATTATCCGGGGCTTTGTAGCAGCAAATGGCATGAAATAGCAAAAAAACAGCTCACAAACGGCTATGGAGCAATCCTTACAATCAGGGTTGGCAGCAAGGAAAAGGCATTTAAATTTATAGACAGCCTGACGATTCCATACACACTCAGCAATATCGGAGATACAAAGACACTTGTCATTCATCCGGGCTCCACAATCAGTCTTCACAGCACAGATAAGCAGAAGGAGGATGCAGGAGTATTTGAGGATCTTATAAGAGTAAGTGTGGGTATCGAGGATATAGATGACCTCAAGGAGGATTTTGCACAGGCTTTTGCAAATATAGCTGATTAAGCCATAATAATAAGGTATCAATGTGTATGCAAATGAGAGCGTGCATATGCATTTACATATAAAACAAAACATTAACATATTTACACAGTAAGGAGATTAAAAATGGCGGAGAAAGTTGATTACGCGGCCCTAAAAAAGGGCGGTTTCATGAGACAGAAGCAAAAGGGCTGTTTCTCGCTTAGAATTGCGGTTGTAGGAGGAAATCTTACAGCAGAAAATATCAAAACAGTAGCAGAGGTTGCTGAGAAATACGGACACGGATATGTTCATATGACATCGCGTCAGGGTATTGAGATTCCTTTTATCAAGGTTGAGGATATCAATGTGGTAAAAGAGGAACTGGCAAAGGGCGGTGTAGGAACAGGTGTCTGCGGACCGAGAGTACGTACTGTCACAGCGTGTCAGGGCTCAGAAATCTGTCCTAGCGGATGTATCGATACATACACCCTGGCTAAGGAACTTGATGAAAGATACTTCGGAAGAGAGCTTCCTCACAAGTTCAAGTTTGGTGTCACAGGCTGTCAGAACAACTGCTTAAAGGCTGAGGAAAACGATGTCGGAATCAAGGGTGGCATGACAGTGGAGTGCAGCCATGACGATTGTATCCAGTGTGGTGTATGTGTGAAGGCATGCCGCGAAGGTGCACTTTCGATGGAGGATGGCAGGATTGTCATCGACAGAGACAAATGTAACAACTGTGCGCGCTGCGTAAAGAGCTGTCCGACAGATGCATGGAAGGGAACTCCGGGATATATCGTATCGTTTGGAGGGCTTTTCGGAAACCACATCTATAAAGGAGAGCAGCTAGTCCCGATTATCCGCGACAAGGAAACTCTTTTCAGAGTGACAGATGCAGCAATTAGTTTCTTCGAGAAGCATGCAAACGGTGGTGAGCGTTTCAGACTTACTCTTCAGAGAGTGGGCGAGGAAGAGTTCAAAAAAGAGATTCAGGCAGCATACGAGGGTAAATAATCCCCATGTATAGCAGGAAATATCCGGCATGCATAAACAACAACGGTTACGGCAAAAATATAATAAATATGAGTATAGGAAGGGAGATGCAAAATGGCAGATATAGCATTCGACGATCAGGTAGATATAACTGACAAGGTTTGCCCTCTTACATTTGTAAAGGCAAAGGTAGCAATAGAGGAATTAGATGACGGTGAGGTGCTTGCAATCCGTATGAATGATGGAGAGCCGGTACAGAATGTTCCAAGAAGCATGAAGGAAGAGGGACACAAGATACTTAAGCTCGAGGACAACGAGGATGGAACATACACTCTTTACGTCAGAAAGGTTGAGGACTAATCATGGCAGCAAGAATTTCAAAGGCGGATTTCGATGAAAAAGTATTAAAAAGCAAGCTTCCGGTAATTGTTGATTTTTACTCGGATTCATGTGTGGCCTGCAAGAAGCTGGCACCGGTTCTCGGAGATATCGAGGATGATTATGAGGATAAACTTCACGTATACAAGGTCAACACAAACTTTGACGGAGAGCTCGCTGATGAGTATGAGGTGACTGCGAATCCGACACTGCTTTTCGTAAAAGACGCAGAGGTCTTAGACAGAAAGGTTGGCGCACAAAAGCCTGCCGATTTGAAGGCGTGGGTTGAAGAATTATTATAGTCTTTAGATTATTATATAAAGCAGTCTGATACAGGATAATAACACATACAGATACCACAATCTGTGACACAGGAGGAAATAAAATGACTATCACAGTAGCAGGAGAGAAGAAAGAATATAAGGATGGACTTACATTACCGGAGCTTATCGAGCTTGAGAATGTAGATATGCCTGAGTATGTAACAGTTTCAATAAATGAGGAATTTGTTGCCACAGAGGATAAGCCAAAGACAGTGCTTAAGGATGGCGACAATGTAGAGTTCCTTTACTTCATGGGAGGTGGATGCTAATGGCAATGACTGATGAGCAGATCGAGCGCTATTCACGCCACATTATCCTTAATGAGGTGGGCGTTAAAGGTCAGAAGAAATTATTAAAGGGCAAGGTGCTTATTATCGGTGCCGGCGGACTTGGAGCTCCGGCAGCCATGTATCTTGCAGCAGCAGGAGTTGGCACAATCGGTATTGTGGATGCGGATGAGGTAGATTTATCCAACCTGCAGAGACAGATTATCCACGGAACAGCCGATGTGGGCAAAGCCAAGGTAAAGTCAGCAAAAGAGACAATGAACGCCATGAACCCGGATGTTCAGGTCAATACATACCGTATGTTTGTAGATGCGTCAAACATCAGAGAGCTTATCAGGGATTATGATTTCATCATCGATGGAACTGACAATTTCCCGGCAAAGTTCTTAATCAACGATGCATGTGTGCTTGAGAAAAAGCCGTTTTCACATGCAGGAATCATCCGTTTCAAGGGTCAGCTCATGACATATGTGCCGGGAGAGGGACCTTGCTACAGATGTGTATTCAAGAATCCGCCACCAAAGGATGCAGTGCCTACATGTAAGCAGGCAGGCGTTATCGGAGCTATGGGCGGAGTAATCGGTTCGCTTCAGGCTATGGAGGCTATCAAGTATTTAATCGGTGTTGGAGAGCTGCTGACAGGATATCTGCTCACATATGATGCACTCACCATGGAGTTCCACAAGATTAAGCTTCCGAAGGATACACACAACTGTGCAGTCTGTGGCGACCATCCGACTATTCTCGAGCCAATCGACTACGAGCAGGAGGTCTGCGAGGAGACAGCGGGCAGATTTGATGCACCTCGTACACAGGAATAAAAAGACAGTAAGGAAAGGAACGATATGAGTATCATAAGAATGAAATATCCGTTTCTGGATGAAATAGCAAAATATGCTAAAGAGCATCTTCCGGAGGAGGCGTGCGGTCTGATAGCAGGCAGTGAGGACGAAAACGGTCGTCTCATCATAAAGGTATATTACCTGACGAATACAGACCATGCCGAGGACCATTTCACAATGGATCCAAAGGAGCAGCTGGCAGCCATAAAGGACATGAGAGCAAACGGCCTTAAGCCGCTTGGCAACTGGCATTCACATCCGTCTAGCCCTTCAAGGCCATCGGATGAGGATATAAAGCTTGCATACGATCCAAATGCGAGCTACATGATAATGTCGCTTATGGCAGAAAATCCTGTAATCAACTCGTTTCATATCGAGGGTGGACAGGTCACGAAAGAGGATTTACGAATATATTCTGATGAATATTACTTCTAAATCATATGTTAATGTTTTGAGTCGCAGCGAAAGCTGCAAAGAAAAGTCAGCTTCATCGAAGATGGCTTTTCTTTTTTAGAGAAAGATGTTATTATAGCATGTATATTTAATAAAACGAAAGAGCGTTCGAAAATGAAATTAAAAACGAAGGAACTTACAACATGTGCACTTTTTGCGGCACTTATAGCAGTTGGAGCATTTATCAAGATTGATATTCCGCTTCCTATGTACACCATGCATTTTACATTACAGTGGTTCTTTGTGCTGATGGCGGGATTTCTGCTCGGGGCAAAGCTGGCATCGCTTAGCGTGATAGTATATTTGTGCATCGGACTGGTGGGAGTGCCTGTATTTGCGGCAGGCGGTGGTCCTACATACATTTTAAGACCGGGATTTGGGTTCCTCTTAGGCTTTGTGCTTGCCGCATTTTTAATCGGAGCCATCACGGAAAAGCTTAAAAAGACCAATGCGTTTACACTCATTCTTCCGGCAACGGTCGGACTGGTGGCATATTATACAGTTGGAGCGATATACTTTTACTGCATGAAGAATTTCTATGCGGCAACATCTGTCAGCTGGGGCATCGTAATAGTAGATTACTGTCTGATAACTGTTGCACCGGACTTTATATTATGCGTATCGGCAGCAGTGTTTTCTGCCAAGCTTCGTCTTGTTTTTGAAGGAATGCTCAATGGATACAGTGTGAAGCATAAGGCAAAAAATAAAGCATAAAATAAGGCATGAAATATATATGAAATAAAGTATGGATATGGTATTACAGGGAGATAAAAATGGCGTATTTTCCGATGTTTGTGGATATGACGGAAAGAGAGTGCCTGATCGTTGGCGGTGGAAATGTGGCATACCGCAAGGTGATCGTAATGCTGGATTTTGGCGCGAAGGTCACGGTTGTGGCAGAGGATATATGTGATGAGCTGAGAAAGCTTACAATTGATGATATAGCAAGCGAGGATAAAACGGGCTCATATACGGCAAATATAGAAAACAATAAGACGGATTCAGATGCAGCTGACAGAATTACGATTATAAAAAGAAAGTTTAATCAAAAAGACTGTGACGGCATGGAAATGGTTATCGCTGCCACTGATGACAATGCTTTAAATCATGAGATTGCAGAGTATTGCAAAGCTAAGAACATCATGGTAAATGCGGTCGATCAGAAGGCTGATTGCAGCTTTATTTTTCCGTCATACATAAAGGAAAAGAATCTTGTTGCGGCATTTTCGAGCGGAGGAAACAGCCCTGTGCTGACTCAGTATCTGAAATGCAAAGAACAGGAGATTCTTACTCCGTTTCTTGGTGAGCTGAACGAATACATGGGACAGATCCGCGAAAAAGTAATAGCGCAATATGACACGGAAGCCGAGAGAAGGCGTGTATTTAAAGAAATGTTGTGTGCAGCTATTGATAATGGAAGGATTCCGGAAATATAGTTTAAAGTATGGTATTGCAGATTTTAAGTTGTTGTTCATTTATAAATTATAAATGGAAAATGGCATGATCCGTAGGAGAGTAAAATGAGGTATTTAATAGGAACGAGAGGCTCAAAGCTTGCTCTTGTTCAGACTGATTACGTGATAGATAAGTTAAAAAGAGCATATCCGGATGATGATTTTAAGGCTGTTATCATAAAGACAACAGGCGATTTAGAGCAGAAAAAGGCACTCGATAAGATTGGCTCAAAGGGTATCTTCGTAAAGGAGATAGAGGACGAGCTTTTATCGGGAAAGATTCATATGGCAGTCCATTCCATGAAGGATATGCCTGATGAACCGGCAGCAGGGCTTACATTTGCAAAGGCATGGAAGCGTGAAGATCCAAGGGATGTTTTGGTGCTAAAAAATGCCGCTTCACTGGATGAGCTTCCTCATGGTGCCGTGATAGGAACCGGAAGCAAGCGCAGAAAGTATCAGCTTTTAAAGCTGCGTCCTGACCTTAAGGTGGTTGGCATACGCGGAAATATCGATACGAGGCTTCGTAAGCTATATGATGGTGAAATTATATATGAAGAGGTTGCCGATAATACTGTAAATAACAATGAGATAGCTAACGAAAAAAAGAATAAGTATAGCGAATATAGGCTGGATGGAATCGTACTTGCAGCGGCGGGAATAAAGCGTATCGGAAGAGATTCTGAGATCACACAGTACTTTTCAGAGGATGATATGATTCCGGCTCCGGCACAGGGCACACTGGCGCTTGAGCTACGTGCTGACAATGCTAAGCTGATGGCAAAGCTAGATGCTTTGTCAGATGAGAAAACCAATCTGTGCGCAGGCATTGAGAGAGAATTTTTAAAGCGAATCGGTGGAAACTGTCATCTGCCTGTGGCTGCATACTGTGATATTGTAAGTGAAAAAGACCGCGGTAATGACAGCAACAAAAATAACAGGCTAAAGCTTCTTGCGATGTTTGGCTCAGAGGATGGAAAACAGCTTGCAAGGACAGAGCAGATATGGGATATGACATCAGACAGAAACAATATTGTGGAGCGTGCGGTGCACGATATTCGGTATAAATTAGAAATCGACTAAAAAAATATCAAGTCATAATTTTTAATCATAATAATTCAGTAGAAAAATAATTAGGAAAATCATGAGAGAAAACACAGGAAAAGTAGTATTAGTTGGAGCAGGACCGGGAGATACGGGCCTGCTCACTTTAAAAGGAGAAAAATATATAAAACAGGCGGATTGTCTGGTGTATGACAGGCTGTCATCACCAGAGTTTCTTTCAATGGCAAAGGCAGGCTGTGAGCTTATTTATGTGGGCAAGGAAAATCACAAGCATGTCATGAAGCAGGATGCCATAAACGAGCTTTTGTACGAGAAATCAAAATATCATGAGCTTGTAGTCCGGTTAAAGGGCGGAGATCCGTATGTATTTGGAAGAGGCGGAGAGGAAGCTCTCTACCTGGTAGATAGAAATGTAGAGGTAGAAGTGGTACCGGGTGTCAGTTCATCGGTTGCAGCGCTTGCGGCTGCAGGAATACCTATCACACACAGAGGCATAGCAAAAGGCTTTCAGGTCATCACTGCGCACAGCAGAAAGGATGAGGAGGCAGATATAGACTATTCCCTTCTTACAGATGAGACAATCACCTGCGTATTTTTGATGGGACTTGCGCATGTAAAAAGCATTGCAGCAGGGCTTATGAAAGCAGGACGAAGAGCGGATACTCCGGCAGCAGTGATATCGAACGGTACACTTGCCGCGCAACGCAAATGCATAGGAACGCTTGCGGATATCGGAGAAAAGATTGAGGAAGCAAAGCTGACATCACCGGCTATAATCGTTGTGGGAGATGTGGTTTCACTGAATGACAGGCTTGATTTCTTTGAAAAAAGACCGCTGTTTGGAAGAAAGATCACAGTACCGTATATCAAAACAAACGAATTGATAGCAAAATTACAGCAGCTTGGAGCAGATGTCACACCGGTTAAGACAGGCATAATTAAACCAGTTATAATTCCTGAATTTGCCGATAAGGTAAGATCGGCAGACTGGATTGTTTTTACAAGCAAAAATGGTGTAAGATCATTTTTCTATAATCTGGATCTGGCAGGGGCTGACATCAGGCTTATAGCAAGTGCAAGGTTTGCAGTGGTGGGAAAAGCTACAGAAAAAGAGCTTGCAAAGCATCACATAAAGGCAGATATTATTCCGGCAGAACAGACCGGAAAAGGACTTGCAGGAGAATTGAGTTCGTATATGGGCGATAATGATGAAATCAAAGTCTGCATTTTCTCGGCAAAGGAGGCTTCACCTGACATTGAGGCAGGGCTTAAAGAAATATGTGAATTAGAAAAAATTGATGCATATGTAAATGAGCAGGCATATGAGAGTATTCCTGAAAGCATTGGAAAAATGGTAAGTGAAGCGGTTTTTACAAGCGCATCAAATGTGGAAAGATTTTTTCATATGCTGCCGGAGAATGCATACGTGGAAACAGCATACTCGATAGGTGAAAAAACAACAGCAGCATTAGAGCAGCACAATGTCAGAGAGATACTGCAAGCTGATGACAGCAGCTATGAAGCACTGGTAGATACAATATGTTATAAAGCTTAAGAATTTATGGTGACAAAAGTTATATAAAGTTATATAATAAATGCAAAGTTATATAAGGTTATATAAACTTATATACGAAACAAAAAGTTATATAAAGTTATATAAGGGGAAAACAAAATGCAAAATCCATTTACATTATCATTCGGGAAAAAACCACTGCAATATATATCAAGAATCTCACAGACCAATCAGATAGTAGAGACATTTAGGTCAGAAAATCCTGCAAACCAGCTTTTTATGATAACCGGGGTAAGGGGATCGGGCAAAACGGTTATGATGACCAATATAGTATCAGAGATAAAGAAGGATGAGGAATGGCTGACAGTTGAGCTTAACCCTACGAGAGATATGCTTCAGAGCCTTGCAGCTAAGATTTACAGTATGCCTCAGATGAATAAAATATTTGTCAATGCAAAACTGGATTTTTCAGCGTTTGGACTGGGCGTTTCCATAGAAAATGCAGCACCGGTTACGGATATAGAAAATGTGCTGGAATTGATGCTTGAAAATATAAAGAAACATAATAAGCGGTTACTCATTTCAGTTGATGAGGTTACGAACTGTGAATTTGTAAAAGTATTTGTCAGTTCATTTCAGATATTTCTGAGACAGGATTATCCTATTTTTCTGCTTATGACGGGGCTGTTTGAAAATATATATGATCTGCAGAACGACAAGGCACTTACATTTTTGTACAGGGCGCCTAAGATAATGCTTGAACCACTTAGCTTTACAGCAGTCAGGAAACACTATATGGATATTTTTGAACTGGATCAAAGAGAGGCAGACAAAATGGCAGCTCTTACAAAGGGATATCCTTTTGCATTCCAGGTATTGGGATATCTTTACTGGGAAAACAGGGATGATCACACGATAGAAGATATTTTACCGGAATATGATCAGTGCCTTGATGAGTATGTGTACAGTAAAATCTGGTCGGAGCTGTCAGAGCTTGATAAAAAAATATTGTTGGAAATATCAGTAAGTGGTGAAGAAAAGGTAAAAGAAATCAGAGAAAAACTGGATATGAATTCAGGATTATTCTCGGTATATAGAGACCGGCTCAAAAGAAAGGGGGTTATAGATACCTCTGAGTACGGTAAAATTACTCTCACACTTCCACGATTTGAAGAATTTGTCAAAACGCGCCAAATGTAATATACTATATCTAACTGAAACATTAACATAATAAAGGAGAAGCACAATGAAAGAATACAGTATAGGTACAAAGTGTGTACAGGCAGGCTATGCAGCCGGAAACGGAGAGCCGAGACAGATTCCGATTATTCAGTCAACTACATTCAAATATGACACAAGCGAGGACATGGGAAAGCTTTTTGACCTTGAGGCAGAGGGCTATTTCTACAGCAGACTGCAGAATCCAACCTGTGATACGGTAGCAAGAAAAATCGCAGCTATGGAGGGTGGCACTGCTGCCATGCTCACATCATCAGGACAGGCAGCCAATTTCTATGCCATGTTCAACATATGTGAGTGCGGAGACCATATCGTGGCATCATCATCCATCTATGGAGGCACCTTCAACCTCATCGCGGTAACTATGGCAAAGATGGGTATTACAGCTACATTCGTATCTCCTGATGCTACAGAGGAGGAGCTGAATGCAGCATTCAGACCAAACACAAAGCTTATGTTTGGTGAGACTATTGCCAATCCTGCGCTTACGGTGCTTGATATAGAGCTTTTTGCAAAGGTGGCACACGAGCACGGAGTACCGCTTATAGTGGACAATACCTTCCCGACACCTGTAAACTGCAGACCAATTGAGTGGGGCGCAGATATTGTCACACACTCTACCACAAAGTACATGGACGGACACGGAGCCACACTCGGCGGAGCAATCGTAGACAGCGGCAAATTCGACTGGATGGCACATGCAGATAAATATCCGGGACTGTGCACACCTGACGACAGCTATCATGGCATCACATATGCAGAGAAATTCGGCAAGGAAGGTGCGTTCATTACCAAATGTACAGCACAGCTTATGCGCGATTTTGGTTCTATGCAGTCACCACAGAATGCATTTATGCTGAATCTTGGCCTTGAGTCACTTCATGTGCGTATGCCAAAGCATGTGGAAAATGGACAGGCAGTGGCTGAATTTTTGGAAAATCATCCAAAGGTTGCCTATGTAAACTACTCAGGGCTTCCTTCAAACAAATACTATGAGAGAGCACAGAAGTATCTTCCAAACGGAGGCTGCGGAGTCGTATCATTTGGCTTAAAGGGCGGCAGAGAGGCAGCGTCTGCATTTATGAAGGCATTAAGGCTTGGTGCAATCGAGACACATGTGGCAGATGCGAGAACCTGCTGCTTAAATCCGGCAACAAGCACGCATCGTCAGATGAATGATGAGCAGCTTAAGGAAGCAGGAGTGCCGGCAGAGCTTATCAGAATAAGCTTAGGTCTTGAGGACAAGGTGGATTTGATTGCAGATATCTCAAACGCACTCGATGCTATAAAATAAAACATATATTCATAAAATACACAAAAAGAACAAAATTAGTAAAAACAAAACTTTACGAAATGACTTACTAATGATATAGTAGTGATAGGTATGAAAGAGTTTTAATAATTATTTTATTTTTGTGGGAATTATTATGAGTAATAGATTTGATGATGAAAACAATATAGAGATGGATATAAAGACCGCATTCGCATCCTGGGGAAAGTATGTTTTTAAGTGCTTTCCGCAGGAATGCCGTTTGAGGTCTTTTTTATCAGAGGATTCATTAGATGACTCAGAAGAGAAAAATGTGGATATTATAAACAATCCGTTTATAGACAGCATGGTTGACAGGAATAATCTGCTGAAGGCTGTTAAACAGATTGCAGAGGGAGAAAAATTTGCTACTGTAGTACTGCATGCCAAGGAAGGAACAGATACCTACAGGATATCATTCAAGTCGATTTGCTTTGATGATGATGGCAGAACAGTTGAGGCAATAGGGCTTGCTGAGCAGCTTGATGAGCGTCTTAACGAGAGTGAGATGGTGAATGCTTTAGGAAGCAACTTCAACAGTATCTACTATGTAGATGTAGACAACAATAAGATGTATCCGTACAGGATGAATCCTTCTGTCCGTGCTATGTTTGGAGAAGTGCTTGAGTCAAAACCGGGCTATAATGAGATGATGGAACAGTATGTAAATGCTATCGTCTTAGAAGAGGATAAGCTTCACATGCTTTCAGAGACATCAATTAATAATCTGCGCAGGCAGTTTTTGATAAAGGATACCTATCAGCATGATTACCGCATCGTGAGGGATGGACAGGTACAGTATTGCAGAGCAAAGTTTGTCAATGTGTCTGGCGTGGGAGAGCTGCACAAGATGATAGCGGGCTTTTCGGATATAAGCCCGGAGAAGCAAAGAGAGCTTGAGCGTATAGCGTATGTGGATGCAGTGACCGGAGGCAACAATTACGAGAGTTTTAAAAAGAAGCTGCGTGACAGAAACGTATCAGGATATCTGATTTCCATGGATATTCACTCCTTCAAGATAGTGAACTCCATCTGTGGTGTGGCAAAGGGCGATGAGGCGCTTAGATGGATTTCTGAAAATATACGCGGTGTTGTAGGATATAATGACATATCAGGTCATATAAATGCAGACAGATTTGTTATTTTCTTTGCGGATGACAAGATAAATAAGGTTATCAGAAAGATAGAGACCATCAATTTACAGCTTATTAAGGTTTCAGAATCCTTAAAGATTCCAAAGATTCAGCCATACTTTGGTGTGACAAAATGGGAGCCGGGCAAAAAGGTTGAGGAAGCATACGGCGAGGCCAACTTTGCCAAGAATCGGATCAAGGAGCGGAAGGACGTGCTCTATCAGATATACAGTCAGGCCGATACAGAAAGGATTGTCGAAGAAAAGCAGATGGAGGATAACTTCTACAGGGATTTAAATGACAATCATTTTGAGATATGGTATCAGCCCAAGTATGCTCCAAAGACCAACAAGCTGGTCGGTGCAGAGGGACTTGTCAGGTGGAGAAGAGAAAATAATGAGATTATTCCGCCATCCAAATTTATACCGCTTTTTGAAAGAAACGGCATGATTAAGGCGCTTGATGAGTATGTATTCCGCGAGGTGTGTACACATCAGAGAAGATGGCTTGATGAAGGGAAAAAAATAGTTCCTATCTCAATCAACCTGTCCAGAGCGAGCCTGTACTTTGAGTCTGTGGTCAAAAGATATCATGATATAGCAAGAAGAATCGGCATATACACACATCTTGTGCCTATAGAGATTACAGAGAGTGCAGCGGTCGATAATGATGAAATCAAGAGTATTGCGGATAAATTCCATGGCAATGGATTTCCACTTTTGGTGGATGATTTTGGCTCAGGCTATTCATCACTTGTTACCCTCAATATGAAGTGCTTTGATACACTCAAAATCGACAAGAGCCTGATTGACTATATAGGAGATTCAAATGGTGAGAGGCTGCTTGTGCACACGATAGCACTGGCCAAGGAGCTGGGAATCTGCGTGACCGCCGAGGGTGTTGAGAGTCAGGAGCAGGTAGAGTTTTTGAAGAATATAGACTGCGACAGTATACAGGGCTTTTATTATTCAAAGCCACTGCCGTTAACAGAGTATGAGATGCTTTTGGATTGATAAATATAAAAAAACATAAGCAGTATAAAAGAGCCGGTCATGTGACCGGCTCTTTTGAGGGGAGTATAAATAATTAATAAGAGGTATAACATTGAAAAGATTTCTCTCTTCGGAAACATTATAAAATAACAGTAATTAAAAAGCAATACTTTGAAACACAAAATAATATAATTTTAACAAAACGAGTTAATTTATTAAAGAGCTAAAGTACTAAAGCACCGGCTGTAATGATTTTGGTGATTTATCGCAGTTCACATCTCATAATAAAATGAATATCATAATGTAAATTCGTATTTTGGCGTATGGATGTATGAAATTTAAAATAGTTTATGCGGATGAGCTTTATAAGGTGCAAAAAGAAATGAATGCACTGCTTATAGATATAAGAACAAGAGAGGAATATGACAGGTCGCACTGGAAAGGCGCACTCAGTATGCCTATGGATATCACGGATTCATATGAGAGTGAACTCGATGCGTCACAGAGTGTGATTTTTTACTGCACGCATGGTGGAAGCAGCATGAAGCTGGCCAGATATCTGGGAAATCGCGGTTTTGATACAGCGACAGTCATAGGTGGATACAATGCTATGTGCGGATATCAAAAAAAGTTGCAGAAATATGGCTGAAACTATTTAAAAAAATTGAAATTTATGCAACAATATTAGATAACAATGTAAAGTACAATTATAGAAAGGCAGTTACACAATATATGAATAGATTTGAGCTTGTTGTGCCATGTCATTTTGGCCTTGAGGCAGTCGTAAAGAGGGAGATATATGATCTGGGATATGAGATAACACGTGTGGAGGACGGCAGGGTATCGTTTGAGGGCGATGCTGAGGCTATATGCAGAGCGAATATATTCTTAAGAGGCGCAGAGAGAGTATTACTTCAGGTAGGACGCTTTAAGGCTGCCACATTTGATGAGCTTTTTGAAAATGTAAAGGCTCTCCCATGGGAAAATTATATTCCCAAGGACGGCAGATTCTGGGTGAAAAAGGCTTCTTCCATAAAGAGTAAGCTTTTTTCACCATCTGATATACAGTCTATCGTGAAAAAGGCTATGGTTGAGAGAATGAAGAGGTCTTATCACATTGACTGGTTCCCGGAGGACGGAGCACAGTATCCGGTAAGGGTTTTTCTGTACAAGGATGAGGTGATGGTGACACTTGATACATCGGGTGATTCCCTTCACAAGAGAGGATACCGTCTGGCAACGAGCAAGGCGCCGCTGACTGAGACACTTGCAGCATCACTCATCATGCTTACACCATGGCATGCAGACAGAATACTTGTGGATCCGTTTTGCGGCAGTGGTACATTTCCGATAGAGGCAGCCATGATGGCAGCAAACATAGCACCCGGTATGAACAGGGAGTTTACAGCTGAGAGCTGGACCAATATCATACCAAGAAAGCTGTGGTATGAGGCTGTGCAGGAGGCTGAGGATATGATAGATAAGGATGTGCAGGTGGACATCCAGGGCTATGACATTGACCCTGATGTGGTGGCTGCAGCCAGGGAAAATGCCAAGAGAGCCGGAGTGGAGCACATGATTCATTTCCAGCAGAGGGCTGTGGCTGACCTGCATCACCCGAAGAAGTACGGATTTATTATCTCAAATCCTCCATACGGTGAGCGACTCGAGGAGAAATCAGCGCTCCCGGCACTGTATTCACAGATTGGAGAAGCTTATAAGAGGCTTGATGCATGGTCGATGTATCTGATTACGAGCTATGAGGATACAGAGCGCTATATCGGCAGAAAAGCTGACAAAAACAGGAAAATCTACAATGGTATGATAAAGACATATTTTTATCAGTTTATGGGGCCTAAGCCTCCGAGAAGGAAAAAGGATTAGCAGGGTATATGAAATATTCAAAGAGATATATTGCATTTACATTCATCTTGGCACTTATCTTTGTGTCTAATTTTTACATATATGCAAAGGACAGCTCTACACTTGGCGCGTTCAGAGGAGCACAGATAGATAATACTATATGGAGTCCGCTTGTGGCTGCTGATGTAAATGGAACCACCATCAGGCTTAGGATAGAAAATAAGGAGTATACGAGCGAGGATGAGCATGTGTATATGGATGAGAACAGGAATATAATGGTTCCCGTGTCCATGCTTCGCGATGCACTAAACAGCAGTGCACATGTATACAATAAAAATGAGCTTCTGGTGGAAAAGCACAGTTTGACAGCTGATTTCAAGCTGGCAGACGACAATGGCTTTGTACAGTATAAGGGACAGTTTTATGCAAGCTTAGACAAGCTGTCTAAACTTTTGGATATGACCTGCAGCTTTGATACGGCGACAAATACGCTCACTATGACAGACAAATCCGAGGGTGTATCAACGGTGCCAACAAAGTATGATCTGAGGGAAAGACAGCGAGTGTCACTAATCAGGGATCAGGGCAGCTACGGCACCTGTTGGGCTTTTGCGGCCACAAGTGCACTCGAGTCAGCCCTTATGCCGGAGGAACAGCTTTTGTTTTCAGTGGATCATATGAGTATGAGCAATTCATTCAACGTCAATCAGTATGACGGGGGAGAGTATACCATGGGAATGGCATATCTGGCAGCATGGCAGGGACCGGTTTATGACGCGGATGATCCTTACGGAGATGGAGTGACACGCGATGATCTTGCTGCAGTAAAGCATGTGCAGCAGATGCTTATCATAGATGGAAAGGACTATCAGGGCATAAAGGAGGCTGTTTTCAAATATGGTGGTGTGCAGACATCGCTTTACAGTACAATAGCAAGCTCAAAGACAAAGACGCCTTATTACAATAAGCAGACTAATTCTTACTGTTATATGGGTCAAGATAAGCCAAATCATGATGTGGTTATAATTGGCTGGGATGACAATTACCCTAAGGAAAACTTCAATGTGGATCTGGAAGGAGATGGAGCCTTTATATGCCAGAACAGCTGGGGCAGCAGTTTTGGAGACAATGGGGTGTTCTATGTGTCATACTACGATACAAATGTGGGCACGCACAATGTTGTTTATACAGATATAGAGAGTGCTGACAATTATGATAATATATACCAGAGTGACCTGTGTGGCTGGGTAGGAAAGATGGGCTACGACAAGGAGGATATGTACGGAGCCAACATATTTACCGCACAGTCGGCTGAATCACTAAGGGCTTCCGGCTTTTATGCTACAGCAGCGGATACCTCATACAAGCTGTATGTAGTTAAGAATTTTGAGAATGAGTATTCTTTTAAAAATAAGACGCTGGTGGCTGAGGGGTCACTAAAAAATGCAGGCTATTACACTGTTGATTTTGATGAGCCTGTTGATTTGGAGTCCGGTGAGCGTTATGCCATTGTACTTTATATAAATACACCGGGCTCGACTCATCCGATGGCTATAGAGTACAACTCGGGAGAAGCATACATGTCTACGGTCAATCTGGATGATGGCGAGGGCTACATCAGCTATGATGGTGTGGCATATATCAATGTAAAGGAAAAACAGGATTGTAACCTCTGTATAAAGGCCTTTTCTGATAACAGATGATATGTACAGAAATATTCTAAAGATAATAACAGTATTTTTCGTTATGCTTGCACTTATCGTGCCGGTCACGCTTGAAAAGCTTCCGGCTATAAATGAGAAGTATGATATGGCAAAAGCACTGGAGGATAATGTGCTGCAAAACTATGTCAAGGCTTCCTCAGATGCAAAGCAGGAGAAGAACCCTGATGAGATATTGCAGGAGAAAGCCGGCTTTGAGGATGATTTAAGGATAGAGTTGCCGGACGACTCAGAAGGGGAGCGCCAGAGTATATCGGTGGAAACCGATGCCCTGACGCAGACGGTCTATGTAAAGCTTAAGGCTGATGTGGATAATTACTTTACGAAGTATTCCATGACAGGCAGGTCAAATCATATAGACTCCATGCAGTATTACCGCAAGGGGGCAGATGGTGTGATAGCTATCACTACAGACAAGCTCTATCAGGTGAAGCAGCGCATAGAGAATGGATATCTTTATCTGAGCTTTGTCAATCTGCATGATATATACGATAAGGTCATCATAATAGATGCAGGTCACGGCGGTCGTATGACCGGTGCCGTGCGAAACGGAATAGAGGAAAAAAGCATCAATCTGGACATAGTGCTGGCACTTAAGGAACAGCTTGACAGCTATTCAGGTGACAAAAGGCTTGGGATATTCTACACCAGGACAACAGATACCAATCCTACACTGCAGCAGAGAGCGGCACTTGCCAATAAGGCGGATGCGGATTTATTTATAAGCGTGCATTGCAACTCATATGAAAAGGGCAATTTCACCGCAGTTTCGGGTACGCAGGTGCTCTACAGCCAGTCAGATAACAGAGAGCTCGGAAGTAAACACCTTGCACAGATTTGCATGGATAACGTGACAGCTGCGACAGGAAACAGGGCATTTGGGCTGCTTCCTGCAGATGACATATATATAATAAGAACAAGTGAGGCTCCGGTTGCACTTGTGGAGGTGGGATTCATGACCAACAGACAGGAGCTTGACAATCTGGCCAATGCAGACTATCAGAAACAGGCAGCTCAGGGTATATACAATGCAATCATGCAGGCCTTTGATGAGGGCTACTAGCTGTATCTGGAAATTGTCCGAATAGAAAAAGAAGGAAGGAAATATATTATGACAAAAATCATATTTGCAACAGGAAACAAGGATAAGCTCAGAGAAATCAAAGAGATACTTTCAGACTGTGACGTGGATATCCGTTCAATGAAGGAAGCAGGTATCAATGTGGATATAGTGGAGGATGGGAAGACCTTTGAAGACAATGCGCTGATTAAGGCACGCGCAATTGCGGCACACACAGATGCAATTGTTCTCGCAGATGACTCAGGACTTGAGATTGACTATCTGAATAAGGAACCTGGAGTATATTCAGCGCGCTATATGGGCGAGGATACTTCCTATGATATAAAGAATAATAACCTTATAGAACGCCTTGACGGTGTGCCAAAGGAGAAGCGTACAGCCCGCTTTGTGTGTGCTATCGCCGCAGTGCTGCCGGATGGAAAGGAACTTGTGACCAGACAGACTATGGAGGGCTATATAGGATGGGAGATAGCAGGAGCCAACGGCTTTGGTTATGATCCTATCTTCTATTTAGATGAGTACGGCTGCTCTTCTGCAGAGCTTACTCCCCAGCAGAAGAATGCCATAAGCCATCGAGGCAAGGCTCTTCGCGCCATGAGAGAGATGCTTGTGAAGGTGATCTAGAGTATAGGAGTTGAATTGCAACGTATACGGATAAAATGCCTGCCGGGAAGCTCTTTTAAGCTGTCCGGCAGCCACTTTAAAAAAAATATAAAAAAAATAAAAAAAGTTGTTGACATATTCTGCCCTTTGCTATATACTAATTCTTGCGTCACGGAAAGAACGCAAACAAATCCTTCGGGGTGTGGCTCAGCTTGGCTAGAGCGCCTGGTTTGGGACCAGGAGGTCGCAGGTTCGAATCCTGTCACCCCGACTACATGCGGGTGTAGTTCAATGGTAGAACACCAGCCTTCCAAGCTGGATACGTGGGTTCGATTCCCATCACCCGCTTAGATATTGCAGTATTCGCAGTATCCCATATGTGTCTGTAGCTCAGTTGGATAGAGCACCGGCCTTCTAAGCCGGGTGTCGGGGGTTCGAATCCCTTCAGGCACATTTTTTATTTCATATCAATTCCATATGGACCATATGAAGTAAATATGGTGGGTATAGCGCAGTTGGTTAGCGCGCCAGATTGTGGCTCTGGAGGCCCAGGGTTCGAATCCCTGTATCCACCCTTTGCATTAATGCAAATAGTGTCGTGCGCATTATATGCGTATCCGTGCGGCGCACGAGTATTACTCAAGGGCTATCGCCAAGCGGTAAGGCACAGGATTTTGATTCCTGCATTCGTTGGTTCGAATCCAACTAGCCCAGCTTGCTTAAAAATTAAATTATGGGATACTAGCTCAGTTGGTAGAGCACTTGACTTTTAATCAAGTTGTCGGGGGTTCGAATCCCCCGTGTCTCATTTGTAGAAATGCAGTAAAATCAATAGTTTCAGAGTTTAGAAAGCACCCCAGTGAATGGAGTGCTTTTCATTTTGTCTAATATCTGACTAACATTATGCACGTTTTATCAGCAGATTCTCCAGGACTTCGGCTGCTGCCACGTCCTTTTTCTTCAGTGCATGAGCGTAGATATTCATTGTGGTGCTGGTCTGTGCATGGCCCAGCCGGCTTGACACGGTCTTGACGTCCACATTCTGACTGATCAGCAGCGTGGCAGAGGTATGCCGGAGATCATGCAGGCGGATGTCTGGCAGTTTATCCTCATGTGTCTCATTGTAACTGTGGATAAGTTTCTTAAATGTGGCAGAGGGTGTAGATGGGTACATCTGCGCTCCGTTCCACTGAATGAAAATATGATCGTTTCCAGCCCATAGGGAGCCGATTGTATAACGGTAGCTGTCATATTCTGCACGGTACTCCTGGAGCAGTTTCAGGATATGGTCTGGAATGCTTATAGTGCGCACTGATGACTTGGTCTTGGTGGATTTGGTCACTGCCTTGCCCTTGACTATGCTGGTGCTCTTGGTGATGCTCATGGTCTTTGCTTCAAAGTCTATGTCGGACCAGAGCAGGGCAATAGACTCTCCCCGGCGCAGACCGCAGAAGATTGCAATCTGGTAAAAGATGTTATACTGCAGCTTGATCTCTCCGGCTTCGGTACCGTCTGACAGAAACTGCAGAAAGGCAGCAGTCTCTTCCTCGGTAAAATACTGAATGTCCGATGTGTCCCGGAGCTGCTTCGGTGGCTTCACTCTCTCACATGGGTTAGAGAGTATAACATTCCACTGGACAGCCGTGGACAGGATGGAAGAGATCAGAGCGTGAACACGCTTGATCGTGGTGGGAGAATAGCCACCGTCCTTCCCGTCTAACCGGTGCTCACTCATTCCCTTGTAGAGCTTGTTCATATGTACCGGCTGGATCTTGGAGAGCTTCAGGTGTCCGATTGCCGGGAGGATATGAGTATCCAGTAATATCTGGTAGATTGATGTTGTGGTCTCATCCAGCTGCAGTGTGGCATAGTCCTGCATCCAACGTTCTGAGAACTCCAGGAAGGTGATCTTCTCACCCCGCAGGAACATACCGGACTTTACTTTACGCTCAAAGTCTATGGCGAATGCGTCCAGGTCCTTCTGGTTCTGCTTCTCCGTCTTGTCTGGATCCGGGATCCATGTGGTAGTTTCGAGGATCTGCTTATCGTGAATGTCCCGGCCATTGCTCACCGTGATCTGGTATCCTCTTCCTCTTTTTCGAATACTTGCCATATTTTACCATCCTTTCGTAAAAAAGGGCATAAAAATGCCCGGAATCTATTGAGATTACCGGGGAAAGATGATAAAATACACTTGTTCAAGGTGCATTTTATCGGTTATCCCGGTAAGATCGGATCAGCTCTAGTGTTGGTAGCACTGGAGCTGATTTTATTTATTTTTGTTCAATTTGATTTTGAATAGTGCTTTTTAATTTATTAGCAGCGCTGCTATTATACAGAGAGTTAAGCTGATAATATGCGACGCTACGAAGCTTTTTCAAACGATCTTGGGGAGATAATCCCTGATGTATCAAGTCAGCATTCATACTTTCTAAATTAACCAGCACGATGAGTTGCTCAACACTAGCGAAATCACGCATATTTCCCTTCTTAATTCCTGTTTCTTCTCGCCATTGCTTTGCTGTTTTTCCGAAAATAGCTACGTTTAAGATATCGGCCTCTGTTGCATATTTATAGCTTTGTTCTTGTTTGGTCAATTCTGGTGTAATCAAAAACTCTTTGATAGCATCTGTATGTATTCGATAATTAATTTTTGACAATTCACGCTTAGTATCCCATCCAATTTCCAGACGGTGGGCTTCATCTGATTTTAGACGTTGATAATCTTTGATGACATATAATTTAAATTCCGGAGAAACCCAGGAGGCAAATTCAAAAGCAATATCAGTATGAGCGAAAGTTCCACCGTATCGTCCGGGTCTTGAAATGATTCCAATAGCATTTGTAGAAGCTATCCACTTTTGTGGAGATAGTGTAAATGAATTCAATCCAGCATCGTTTTTAAACCCCTCGAATTCGAGGGGTTTAAAATTCGGGTTATTCATTTTTTCCCATAAACCAAGATATTCTATTGTGTTTCTGTTTCGCAGCCAATTCGCAATAACACCAGATGGATCATCTGGATTTCTGTATTTTGCTATGTCTGTTAACGAAATGTAATCTTCATTTGATTTGGTATCAGTAATTAAAGATATTTCAGTTCCATTTGCATTTAATTTCATATGCTCTCCTCCCATAATTTTCGTATATATTTTTTAGATTATCATGACATTTGTATCGCACGCCAACACACCAGAAATGAATCTTCACTGTAATTGCACCGGTGCAACTGGTAAGAAAAATTTACCAGTTCAATCCGTGTCAGATTGTCACGGGTTCAACTGGGGTACAGGGTGTACCCTAGTTATTATGAGATTCTGTATATTTTTTAATTTCTGTTAGTTCTTGAACACGCTCTATTGCCTTTTCTTTTCCATGATCGTTTAGTTTAGAAAAAGACGAAAGCAGAAGGTTATTATAAACTACACTTTGTGCATCGTGCATCTTATCCCAATTTGGATCACCCAGACCATTTCCAATAGCATCAATTATCGGTTTATAATTAACATCAGCTGCCCATTCTGTAGGAATCTGATAATTTCCGATAGAAATTTTACCCATAATATAATCCATTGATACATTAAAAATGTCTGCAATCTTTTTAATCATTTCTATACTGGGTTCACATTTTCTATTTTCCCAATTATAAACGGCATTTTGAGAAACATTTAGTTCTTTTGCAAGGGAACTCTGTGTATATCCCTTTTCTTTGCGTATAGTTTTTAGTGCTGTTGCAAAATCCATGACATACCTCCGTATGCTCTCATAATAGCAAAACGGTGTATTTTTTTCAATATCATATTGACAATATAGCATATTAGTGTTATTCTGTCAACAGAAAACACGAATACAGTGTTAAATGAAAGTGAGGTGTTATATATGAGGATGAGCAGAAAAAAAGTCAATATTGCTTTGGCAAGGAAACAGATGACAGTAACTGAATTAGCAGAAGCATACGGTGTAAGCCGAGCGAGAATGAACGTGATTCTTAATAGCCAGGTAGTAACTCCGGTATGTGCCGGCAGAGTTGCAAAAGCTCTTGATGTAGATGTTACTGAAATTATCGATCAGGAAGGAGAATGAAACGAATGAGCAAAGTAGAGAAAGCAAAGATCATTCTGGCAGAACTGAACAAAGAGTACAGCATTCCGTCCTACATGGAAGAGGATGTTCTTAAAGGCATTGTTGCCGGGATGACAAAGGTTGAAAAGAAGGAGAAATAGTATGGGATTCTTAAAAATTGAGCAGGAAACACAGATAAGTTTTAATGCAGCAGAGGACAAAGCAGAGCTTTACACGGCTGATCCGGTTATGATCCGGAAGATGAACAAGCTGGTGGAAGAAAACCCGGAGCAGTTCCAAGGGAAAGTTCATTCCAGATATCAAGGGAAACCTTATGCAATGCTTTACACTCTGCCCAAGAGATTTGTAGTTATTCGTACAAAAGACAGACGCAATACAATAACGGAAGAGCAGAGAGCTAGGGCAAGAGAACTTATGAAACAATACCATGAGTCCAAACACACTGTATAATTTTTATTTCATGGTTTTAATACCATAAATCAGAAATAGAAACCGCTGTGGGGTATAAATTATCAACCCTAAAATACTGGAAACGTTTTCATATTGTAGGAAAGGAGAAATTTCAGAATGGCAACAGAAAAAGCAATTCCCCGGATGGGAACCTTGAAAGAGGCAGCAGCACTGGCCGGGATCCCGTACAGCGCAATCCGTAAGATGTGCATCACCGGGAAGGTGGTTCATGTTCGGGTAGGAACCAAGTATCTTGTAAACCTGGACAAGCTGGCAGAGTATCTGGAGACCGGGGACGGAAAGGAGTAGGCATGGACATAGGTGGAAGCATTACGCAGAAGCTTCTGTATGTCCAGCAGAATCTGAAAGCACCGAAGGGGCAATATAACAAGTTCGGTGATTATCATTACCGGAGTTGTGAGGATATTCAGGAAGCACTGAAGCCATTGCTGGCAGAAGTAAAAGCAATCCTGCTGCTGACCGATGAGATACAGCAGATCGGAGACAGGTTTTACATAAAGGCTGCTGCCGTGTTCCAGGATACAGAGAGCGATCAGAAGATCGTGAATATAGCTTATGCCAGGGAATGTGAGAGCCGGCCGAAGATGGACGCAGCGCAGATCACAGGATCCTGTAGCAGCTATGCCCGGAAGTATGCACTGAACGGTTTGTTCTGCATCGATGATGCCAAGGATCCGGATACCTTGAACAATGGAGCTGATCCGTCCGGATCCAGAGGCAGCAGTCCTCAGAACACTACGGGAGGCAGCAGGACAGGACCGACACTGGTACAGCAACAGCATATTAACACGATCCGGAAAGAGATCCAGAGGACCGGAGCCAAGGAAGCGGCGGTGTGCTACCAGTACAAAATAAGGAATCTGCATGAAATGACCATACAGCAGTTCCAGGCAGCAATGAAGATCTTCCGGCAGATGCCTGACAAGATGACAGAAGAGAATTACCAGATGACGCTGGAGGGCATAGATCAGTATGAGGATGAAATGCCGTTCCGGTAACAAAATGAAACGGAGGAAATAAAAAACATGGTTAACAAAAGAATGTTTAGTCTTAATGTGGTAGATACAGACAAGTTTCTTGATATGCCACTATCAGCACAGGCTTTGTATTTCCATTTAGGACTTAGGGCAGACTATGACGGCTTTATAGCATCATCCAGTAAGATCATGAAAATTGTAGGTTGCAAGCCGGATGATCTGAAGATATTGATAGCAAAAGAATTTGTGATCCCGCTTGAAACAGGGGTTAAAGTCATCAGACAGGAGGAAAATTGACAAAATGGCAAGTAATGAAGGCAAGGAAAACAAGTGCTTTCTGGTCTATTACGATAACGAAGTGATTGTGTGCCGGTTACCGGACGAGGAAGCCGGGCAGCTTTTCAAGTCTCTGTTCCCGTATGGGAGAGAGAGTATAAAGCCGAACTTTGAAGATAACCCGGCTTTAGCAATGGCTTTTGATATTCTGAGTATGGCAATAGACCGGGGGAAAGAGAAATATGCAGAACGGTGTGAGAAGAACCGGAGGAATATTTCTAAGCGCTGGGAGACAAAAGATACCACCGTATACAACGGTATACAATCGAATACGAAAGATACCACCGTATACGATCGGGTACCATATAAAGAGAAATATAAAAATAAAAAGAAAGATAAAGATATAAATACTATTAGCTCAGAGCCAGAAACTGCTCCGAGCCAGCAAAGCGGTATCTGTATCCCTTTGAATGACAACAGCATCTATGATGTTCCACTGGATAAGATCGATATCTGGAAAAATACATACCCTGCAGTGGATGTAGAGCAGGAACTCCGGAAGATGGTGGCATGGTCCCACAGCAATCCAACGAGGCGGAAGACCAGACGGGGTGTTAATCGGTTTATAAATAGCTGGCTGGCCAGAGAGCAGGATCGGGGAGGCAGCAGGACTCCCAGAGAGAAGGAACAGGCACAGACGGATGAAGAATATTATGCACCTTACCGGGAAATGTATGCGAACATGAAGACTACCACGGACGGACCGTTCCAGTAAGGAGGCAGCAGATGGAGAAAGAACAGAGTTGCACCGGTGCAACAAAACTAACCGGAGAAGAGTTAGCCAGGTACCGGTTAAGGAAACCGGGAGGAATGGAGTGGAACTCACGAAGCATGACACCGGAGGAATTGAGCGAAAGACGGATCTATATGCGGAAAACGCTTGTGAGGTTCCCCAGGTGGGAGAATATGACAAATGCACAGTATGAAGATATCCGGGTATACAGACAAGGCAAGTGCTTAATGCTGGAGGATGCCAACGGATATGAGTATCTGCTGCCGGCAGCAGGAGTGACCGCAGAGGAATCCGAGTTCCGGAAGATCCGGGCAATGATGCCGTTTGAATTCCTGGATGTGAGGGCAAAGGATTTCCAGTGGAGCAGATACCAGGGAGATGTCACAGTGGCAAAGGAAATGGTAAACAGATACATACTGCACTATGAGAAGCTGCGTAATAAGGGAATGGGCTTATACATCTATTCCGGCACTAAGGGAAGTGGAAAGACGATGCTGGCCTGCTGCCTCCTGAATGAAATAACAAAGCGTTATAAAGGTGTGGTGAAGTTCGTGAATATTCTTGATTTCCTGGAGATGACGAAGAAAGGGTTTTCCGGAGATGATGAGGATGTGAACAATATCCGCCATGCAGGGCTTCTGGTTGTGGATGATATCGGAGTGCAGATGTCCAAGGAGTGGATAGACACCGTTCTGTATAGTCTGGTGAATGACAGGTATGTGAACAGGCTCCCGACCATTTATACCAGTAACATCCCGGTGAACCGCCTGAAGATGGATGACCGGATTACGGACAGGATCGAGAGTACTACATACTCGGTGCAGCTCCCGGAGGAATCGATCCGGAAGGCAATGAGAGAGCAGCAGAAACAGAAATTATTGCAGGAAATAGAAAGCGCCCCGGACAGTGCTGCAACACCGTCGCAGGGCAATAGAACCCAACAACCCTAGTAAAGTCCGGATTCCTCTGTATTATAGCAGAGTACCGGCAGGAAGGAAAGATATTGGATGAAAAAATAGAAAGAGTAAGATTGCCACGGCAGGAGAGAGACATTATACGCAGCATCATGAAACAGTATGCGGGAAAAACTCCGATCACTGAGAAAAGCATACAGATCCTGTATAATAGGGCAAGCAACAGAGGATATGATCCGACAATGATCTATATCGGACTGAAGACGGTAATCTGCAAGAACTACCTCAGATCAGAGTATCAACCTCCACATGGAGACATAACACAGGAAGTATTACATGAAAGGATGTACATAGAGGACTGGGAGCTTCGAGAGATTGTAAAAGGAAATGTAGAAAGGTAGGTAAAAGGACATGACAGAGCAGGAGTTATACATAAAACTGATTCCAGAGATTGCAAAAATAGCGGAGCAGTGTCGAAAAATGGACGAAGAAAAGTATGCAGCATGGAAAAAGGAAATCATCACCAGTACACCGGATGAAGTGAGGAACTTCATCCGGAAGATCATGGCTGTGGTGGACAAAGTGAGAAAAGAGTGGCAATGCGCAGTGGGATAAGGATCGTTCTGGACTATGAGGAAGAGGAGCCGCTTGCAACCGTGCTACACTTCCTCTCAAGGATCCTTGTAGAGTATACAGCGGCGGATATCCCATTTTACGGGAAGCGGGCAGAAATTATAACGAAAGTGTGAGGTAAGAGCATGACAGTGGTTGAAAAATATAGACAGGTTGGAGAAGTAGAGACTATGAGCGGGGCATATCCATTACTGGAGATCCCCCAGATGTCAGACGAGCGGTGGCAGGAGCTGGCCAGAGAGAATGCAGTGAGGAACTACACACGGGAGAACGGTAGGAAACCAGAGAGCGTAGAACAGGCGCTGGCATGGCAGCGGGATGTGATCAGTTCAAGAGAGGCAGCAGGATGAGTGTGGCAAAGATCAGCAAGGAGAGCCGGAGGATAATAGAAACCGTTATCTTCCGGTATCCTCGGAAGAAAATTGAATATGAAACGTATCTGCAGAAGGGAGGCAGCAGGCCTACCAAGTGGACAGCGGAAGCAGAAAAGGAACTGCAGGCGGTAGAAAATTCCTATCAGGCATTGAAGCCGGAAGAGCAGGAGATCATAGCTGCCAGATACTGGATAAAAGGGATAGGAAAGCCAGTTCCATATATCCGGATAGCTTCTGGATACAGCGAACGGCAGATGAAGCGCATTGTTGCAAAAATGGTTCTATTTGCAGGGAAGGAGTTGGGAGAGTTGCAATAAGCATCCCGACATTTCCGACACCCTAAAAAGGGATGGTGACAAAGGTGACACCCTAAAAAGAGTATCCGGACAAATCGGACACCCTAAAAAGGACTGTAGGATAAAGTGGGTATCCGCAGATTTCGCAGTCCCTAAAAAGAATACTAACATTTCTAACACCCTAAAAGGGAGAGGAGAGAAAACCATGAGTGTGAAGATCAGAATATCATACCAGGAGCGGAAGGAACTTGACAGGATCCTGGAACTTCTGAAACCGGTTATTAAGACCTGCAGGACTTCCGGGCAGCAGGGAACTTATAAGAAAGCGTATATTGACACAATGGAGAATAAATAATAGAATCTTATCAGAGGGGAATGATACCTGCCCCCCCACATTTGGGGTTGGGCCATCATTTCTCTCATTTTTTATCAAACAAACCATAGTAGAAAAACAGGTCTACTGAATCTGCAGGTTGATTGAAGTGACGATGTGTGATATTATGAATACAATCAAATACGGAAGTACCCTAGGCGATGAGCCTGGAAGCTAAGAAATTGGCGCGGGAATGGAATTCCTCATATTGAGGTTTTCTGTTCCTGCGTTTTGTTTTGTAAAGGAGAAAAAGGATGAGTAAAAAGAGAGAACTGATTGATGTATTTATGGAATTCAAGGGGAAGTATGAAAATATTCAGAGCCAGGTGTTGCAAATTATGAGCAGCGCCGACTATACACAGACAGGTAAAGAGCAGGCTATTGAAAAGGTGGTAAATGATTTTACTCCGACTGCTGTTTTATATCATGATAAAGCGGTAAAAATCATTGATAATGGGTTGAAAACGCTAAAGGATCAGTGGAAAAAGGTTAGCATGGAGAAATTAATGGAGGGAGCTTATCAGGCAGGACTTACAAATGTTGTAAAAATGCTGGAGGTTGGGGCCATTCGTGCAGAGGATGACATCCAGAATATTATTGACACTTATGCAGATGATTATAATGCACTGGCATTGATAAGAACCATGCTGCAGAAAAGCAAGGATGAACAGATTCAGGAGTTTACCGTGTTGATCCCGGCAGACAACAGAGAGGAAAACAAAAAGCTCCTAAGCCAATTAAGAGGGAATGTTGATACATACATTAATGCTGATAATGTAAAAGCAACTTCCAAGTCCTGGAATGCATTCAATCAGGGAACAACAAGTGTGTCTGCGAGTATGGACAGCATGGCAGAATTCGTAGAAAACAGGCTGGATGATAACCTGAAGTTATTATAATCTAAAGTGCAACAATGCACAGACAGCATCCGGTAAGTGGCAGAGAACAGGCGCCCTAGATTATCCATAGATCATCTAGGGTGTTTTTTCATACAAGGGATGGTGAATAGCATGAGTAACGAGGAACTGGTGAAGCAGATACAAGACGGAATAAATGTGCATGAAAATCTTGAATCGTTGTGGGAAAATAACAGCGGATATGTGGCAACCATAGCCAGGAAGTATGAAGTAGCAGAGGAACTGGAGGATCTTATCAACCAGGGCTTTATCGGTTTATACAAGGCTGTAGAGATGTACAAGCCGGACAAGGGTGCGAAGTTTCTCACTTATGCCACCTACTGGATCACGCAGAGTATACAGAGGTATATACAGAACTGCGGGAAGCTGAGCCGGGTTCCGGGAATGTGCAGCCTGGACAAGCCGATCGGAGAGGAAGAGGATATGTCCATGTATGATCTGATCCCCAGCCCGGAGGATATGGAAGGGGATGCAATGGACCGGATGGAGCAGGATCAACTGAGAACAGTTATCTGGCCAATCGTGGACACTCTTCCAAAAGATCAGGCAACCGTGATCCGGGAAAGGTATCAGGAGAGACACACACTGGATGAGATCGGGAAAAAGCTGGGAACCAATAAGGAGAGAGTCCGACACATAGAAGCGGATGCTCTGCGATATATGAGAAGACCCAGGATCCGGAAGGTGTTGGAACCATACTGGGAAGAGGACAGGATATACAGCTATGCCCTGCAGGGGACGTCTGCTGCCACGTTTGAAAATACATGGACCAGCAGCACGGAGCGGGTAGTAATGAAAATCATGAATGACTAATAAATGACTAACAATTTAGAAAATAATATACCATAGCACAAAAGATAGAAAACACTTTCAGCCATAATTGACTGATTTTACACCATACAAAAACCATGACAAATGAGAAAACGAATCAGTCTAAGACTTTTAATCAAGTTGTCGGGGGTTCGAATCCCCCGTGTCTCATTGCAGAGAGATCAATATACGGTTTGTATATTGATCTCTTTTAGTTTTTCCAGGCACAAGAGAACCTATATCAGACCATTGCCTGCACAAGAATGATATGCTAAAATAATTCGTCGGAAACAAAGAAATCAACGAAAGAGATTTAAAATCGAAATGGAAAGTAAAGTAAAAGAATTGCGTTACGCAATCGTACAGTCCATACCAGTCATGCTGGGATATCTTTTCCTGGGATTTGCATTTGGACTGATGCTGAATGATGCAGGATACGGCTTCTGGTGGGCCTTTTTTATCAGCTTGTTTGTGTATGCGGGAAGCATGCAGTTTGTGTTGGTCACCTTGCTGACGGCGGGAGCAAGTCTGTGGTATACACTGATCATGACGTTGTTTGTCAATGGCAGACACATATTTTACGGACTTTCTTTTGTAGAAAATTTCAAAAAAACGGGTATAACATATCCTTATATGATCTTTTCCCTTACGGATGAGACGTTTTCTCTGTTATGTGATTTGAAAGTTCCTGAGGGAATGCGTGAGGAACGGGTCAGCTTCTACATTTCTCTGTTGGATCATTGCTATTGGATTCTGGGAAGCTGTGTAGGTGCACTGGCCGGAAGTGTCCTGCCAATCGACACTACGGGAATTGATTTTTCCATGACGGCATTATTCACAGTTATAGTAGTCAACCAGTGGATGGATACGAAAGAACATAAACCGGCAGTCATCGGAGGCGTTGTCGGAGTTCTGTGTTTACTGGTACTGGGCGCAGACACCTTTTTATTACCTGCATTGACCATTGCCGCAATCATATTATTAGGAGTTAAGAAAAAATGTTACATTCCGTCGCAATCATAGCAGTTGCAGCTATTGTTACTTTGATCATACGGGCAGTTCCTTTCGTGGCATTTGGTGGAAAGAGAGAGGTTCCGGAAACAGTCACATATCTGGGAAAAGTACTCCCGCCGGCCATTATGGTGATTCTTGTTATTTACTGTGTAAAAGAAATTAATCTGTTTACCGGCAGTCATGGAATTCCGGAATTGTTGTCTATTGCCGTGGTGGCATTGCTTCATATCTGGAAGAAAAATACGTTGCTGAGTATAGCTGTAGGGACCATACTTTATATGATATTAGTGCAAGTAGTATTCTAAAACAGTGTGAAAAGGCTTTTTTTCAGCCTTTTCACACTGTTTTTTTACGAAATTAAATGCTATAATGAGCGCAACAGAAATAAGATGAGGGAGAAACAGAAGATAAAATGGAAACCGATAACAAAGAATTAAAAGAAGAAACAACAAAGAAAGAGGCTGATAAGAAAGAAACGGAGAGCAAAGAGGAAACAAAACAGCCTGTGGAAGAGACAGCGGTACAGAAGAAAAAGAGCAAAAAATGGATTGGTATTGTAGCAGCTGTAGTTGCAGTAATTCTATTGGCATATGGTGGTGTGGCAATTTACTACCAGTCTCATTTCCTGAATCATACTTATATCAATAACAGTGATTGCAGTAATATGACGGCGACAGAGGTAGCGGCGATCATGGATCAGCAGTCACAGCAGTATAGTTTACAGATTCTGGGCAGAGATGAGAACGGTGTGCAGGAAGAGATCGGCACGATCACAGCATCTGAGATTGGAATGTACTGGGTGGATACTTTGAATGCGGCACAGGAGCTTTTGAACAGACAGAATGAATTCCTGTGGATTGAGATGCTGTGGAGTACGCAGAATCATGATGTAGTTCAGGGTGTGTCCTATGATGCAGACAAATTGCAGGAACAACTGGCACAGATGCCTGCACTGCAGAACAAAAATATGATTGCACCGGAAGATGCTTATATCAGTGAATATTCCGAGAAGAACAAGAATTATGAAATCATTCCGGAGACCATGGGAATAGAGTTGAACAACAACCTGGTAGAAGAAGTAGTATCCACAGCAATCATGCAGGGAGATACCACGGTAGATCTGGAGGAGCAGGGCTGTTATGAAACTGCCAAAATAACGGCAGAGGATGCAGCGCTGGTAAAAGCCTGTGATACCATGAATAAATGGGTCAGCGCACAGATCACCTATGACTGGAACGGCAATAAGGTTGTCGTTGACGGAGATACGATCCATGAGTGGATCCAGACGGATAACAAGGATCCCCAACTGGACGAGGAAGCAATCGAGGAATTCGTAGCAGAGCAGGCCAAAGAATACGATACCTATGGCAAAAAGAGAAAGTTTACCACAGTTCAGGGAATCGAGCTTACCTTGCCCAGCGGAGCTTACGGCTGGAAGACCGACCGCGAGGAAGAGGTCAAAGAATTGACAGCTTCTATTGAAAAGGGAGAAAACATCGACAAGGAACCAGTATACAGCAGCAAGGGAGCACAAAAGGGAAGTGACGATATCGGTAATTCCTACGTGGAAATTGATCTGACGAATCAGCATCTTTATCTGTTCCAGAATGGAAGCATTGTATTGGAGACAGATTTTGTATCCGGTAATATGAGCAAAGCGGGCTGCATGACCCCTCCCGGAGTGTTCGGACTGACCTATAAGACAAAAAATGCCGTATTACGCGGTGCGGATTATGAGACGCCGGTAAACTACTGGATGCCTTTTAACGGAAATGTCGGAATGCATGATGCTACCTGGAGAGGAAGCTTCGGTGGAACCATCTATCTGACATCAGGCTCTCACGGTTGTGTCAATCTGCCACTGAATATGGCGGCAGCTATTTATGAATATGTATCTACCGGTTTCCCGGTAGTATGCTATTACTATTAATGCGAATCAGTGTGACTATAGATGATGGGATATTGAGAAGGAAGGCAGTTCTATGAAACAGCGTTCAGCAAAAAAAGTGCAGAAGTGGAAAGAGAGATTTGAAAGAGAACGACAGTTAAGGCAGGAGATCCGGGCGGTAGCACCGGATATTCTGCGTTCTAAGAACTTTCGTTCCACACGTTCACATGTACAGCACGGTAACATGACAGTCAATGATCACAGTATGAATGTGGCAAAATATAGTCTTGCCATCAGCGAGAAGCTGCATATTCCCTGTGAAAAAAAGGATTTGATCCGTGGGGCATTATTGCATGATTACTTTCTGTACGACTGGCACACGCCGGATCATATCAGCCCCCATAAGCTGCATGGCTTTTATCATCCGGGAAGAGCGCTTCACAATGCACAGAAGGAATACCATCTCACTCCCAGGGAAAAAGATATTATAAAAAAACATATGTGGCCGCTAACAATCTCCGCAGTTCCCATGTGTCGTGAAGCCTGGATCGTCACCATGGCAGACAAATGGTGTTCGCTTATGGAGACATTTCATGTACATAAGGGACATGGAGCCCTGATCGAGAAGCTTCGGAAGATTGAAGAGGAGCAGGGAAAATAAAAGGGTGGAAACCCAAAACAGGAGAATGATGGAATTGGGTGAATTATACCGGAGATTAAAAGACTACAGTAAGACAGATTATTATCCTTATCATATGCCGGGACATAAGAGACTGCTTTGTGGAGAATTCCCCCGGGAGATCATGGATATCGACATCACGGAGATTGATGGATTTGATAATCTACATGCTCCAGAGGAAATCCTAAGACGAGTACAGGACGAGGCAGCCGGACTGTACGGCGCAGACGAGAGCTTTTACCTTATCAACGGAAGTACCTGCGGGGTTCTGGCGGCAATCAGTGCGGCGGTTCCGAGGGGCGGGCGGATCCTTATGACCAGAGGAGCCCATAAATCTGCGTATCATGCGGCATATCTGAGAAATTTAACAGTTTCTTATCTGTATCCGGAAATGATGGAGGAGTATGATATTTATGACGCGGTAACTCCGGAACAGATCGCAGAGGCATTCAGCCGGGAGCCTGTTCCGGATGCGGTATTTCTGGTGTCACCCACTTATGAAGGCAGGATCGCAGATATAGAGACGATCGCAAAGCTGGTACATAGTAAAGGAATTCCTCTGATCGTGGATGAAGCCCATGGTGCTCATCTGGGACTGGCGGAAGGATTTGCGAAGAACAGCTGCCAGTGTGGCGCGGATCTGGTGATCCACAGTGTTCATAAGACTTTGCCGGCACTGACACAGAGCGCGTTGCTTCATGTCAACGGAAGACTGGTCGACAGAGAGCGTTTGCGCAGGTTTTTGCATATTTATCAGTCCAGTAGTCCATCCTATGTACTAATGGCAGGAATTGACAATGCACTACAGCTGGTAAAGGAGCAGGGAGATTATCTGTTTGCCCGGTTGCAAGTGAATTATCTGAGAATGCTGACAGAACTGTCAGAATGCAGGAACCTTCATTTCCTGCCGCTGGATGCCAGACAGGATATCGGAAAACTGGTGATATTATCTTCAAAGGCAGGTTTGTCAGGACAGCAGATTTATGATATTCTATTAGAGGAGTACCACTTGCAGTTGGAAATGGCAGCTGCAGATCATTGTCTTGCGATGTTCACAATAGGAGACAGTGACGAGGCATACACAAGAATGACGGATGCATTGCTTGCCATCGATCGTGACATATCTGCGGGAAAGTGGCAGACGCAGCCACAGACGGAAGGCGGAGATTCCAGAGAGACATCTCTCTATCACATGCAGCCGGAAGTCAGTCTGTCTCTTGCGGATGCATGGGATGCCGAAAAAGAGGAGATTCCTTTGGCACAGGCTGCAGGCAGGATTGCAGGAGATTTTGTGAATCTGTATCCTCCAGGAATTCCGGTGCTGGTACCGGGAGAACAGATCGAAGAGATCCATTGCCGAAAGCTTGCGGAGTATTTCAGAAAGGGTCTGAAGGTACAAGGAGTCACCGAAAAAGACGAATATTGCATTACCGTAGTCAAAAAATAGCAGCAGAAAGGATTTAGCCTGTATGAGAAAAACCAAAATTATTTGCACCATCGGTCCGGCCAGTGAGAGTGAGGAGAAATTAAGAGAATTGATGCTTGCGGGCATGAACGTGGCACGTTTTAACTTTTCCCATGGAAGCCATAAGGAACAGCTGGTTAAATACAACAGAGTACTGAAAGTACGAAAAGAACTGGGATTGCCGGTAGCAACTCTGTTGGATACCAAAGGACCGGAGATTCGTCTGCGTGATTTTGAGGGCGGTAAGGTAGAGCTGGTATCCGGTCAGCAGTTTGTCCTGACAACGGAAGAAATCATGGGAACAGCGGAAAGAGCCACTATTTCCTACAAAAATCTGAAAAATGACATCAATGTCGGGACAACGATCCTGATCGATGACGGTCTGATCGAAATGACGGTAGAAGAGATCAAAGGAGAAGACATTGTATGTAAGGTCATAAACGGCGGTTTTGTATCGAATCATAAGGGTGTCAATGTACCGGGAGCGATTCTGTCCATGCCTTATATCAGTGAGGTGGATCTGGCAGATATTGTGTTTGGTGTAGAGCACGGATTTGACTTTATCGCAG
>OGFF01000463.1_pt1 | contig 58650 bp, 44 predicted proteins | sample 1570751 | NCBI WGS metagenome assembly OGFF01 (sample SAMEA2581951, study PRJEB24529) | metagenome | biome: Human gut stool | place: China | collected 2011 | reverse complement strand
ACTCGCCCCGCAACGCTTTTAAGTGCGTATTTTAGTTGTTATCGTCGGGATAATCCTGATAACTCGTATAAGACTTTCCGTTTGCGCCGTTGCGACCGTTCGACGCCGCTACGCCTTTACCGGCCGTACCGTGTTTACCGGGTGTCCCGCCGTATGCGTCGCCACCGTTACCCGCGCTGCCTCCCTCGGCAAAAATAATATGCCCGCTGCTTCCGTTGCCGCCTCTGCCACCGTTATAACCGTAGCCACCTTTGCCGCCGCGCATACCTCCTCCTAAGCTGCCGGGGTCTCCGCCGTTACCACCGCTCCCACCGTTTCCCGGTTTCTCGTACAAACTCGTCGAATAACTGTATCCGCCTTTACCACCGTTACCGCCGTCGCCGCCGTTGGTTGGTTTTGCCGAAGTATTCGTATCGTCAAGACCTTTTCCGCCGATACCGCCGTTTCCGCCGATACCGCCGATATAACCCGAACCTCCGGTTCCGCCGTTGCCGCCTTTACCACCGCGACCGCCGTTGCCGCCATTGCCGCCGTTACCACCGTTACCGGCTATACCCGTTTCGTTGACAACGGTTACCGTCGAAGCGAAATAAAGAGTGCTTTGCGCAACGTTCTGATAATACGAAGCGCCCGACGCTCCGCCGTCGCCGCCATTACCGCCGCGACCGCCCTTTGCAGCATTTTTAGTCGCGTTCAGACCGTCTGCACCCTTACTACCGTTCCCGCCGTTACCGCCTTTCATGGTTATTTTCTGACATGGCGCGGTTACTATAAAATTGTTTGTAAGCCAGATTGCATATCCGCCCAATCCGCCGAGTTCTCCGTTTTTGCCTCGCAAATCATCGGCGTACTGCGTTCCTTCGACATTAGCTGCGTCGCCGCCTGCTCCGCCCTGAACGTACAACTCGTTTACTTTTACCGTAAGATTGTTTACGCAAATACCTGCATAACCCGTCAACAAGTCATACGTATCCGCCGATTCATGCTTGCCCGACGTAACGGTGAGTTTACCGCTGCCGTAAATTTCAAGATTTCTCGCGTATATACCGTACTCGCCTATCGTCGTTGCCGTTTCGGGTTTAATCGAGCAATTTCCTGTTATACTTAAACTTAAAGTCGAGGTGTCGCTGTAAAGTCCGTTCGTTTTGAATACATAATTAAAATCTTTCATATACATATTCAATTCGGTCGAACGATTCTGAATTTTAACGTCTAAATATCGTACCGTAACGTTATTTTTACCCAAGAAATAAACGCTTTTTATCGTTGTCGGTATCGTAACGGTTTTGTTCATCGACCCGCTGAACGAAGTTCCGTCCAAGAGATAAACGGTATTAGTTCCGAACGCTATCGTACCGTTTATTTTACCGACCGCAACGTTGTAAGCCGTCTGATCTTCGACTGTAAACGATTCTCCACCGTAAGTATAAACGTATTCTGCTTTCACCGTTAAATTTTTATTCCATATATAATCGTCTGCATTAAACTTTACGGCACTCGAATAATACTTACGCTCCGCTACTTTAAGCCCGTTAGCGTAAAGCGTAAGCGTTACGTTTTTCAAAGAGTACGCAGACCCGATGTTTGTTATACCCGTAGCGTTAAATACTACTTTGCCTTCAGAATCGGAAACCGTTAAATCGATTTGAGGATCTTCGACAACGTACGAAACTTGCGCCGTAATGCCCCAATAATGAACGGATACCGTTATAAGGTTGTTGTCGGTAAATAAGTATTTTCCGTTTGTCGGAGTTATCTTTTGCTGCGATTTATTCTGAACTTCTATATCCGATTCGTCAACGCCACTTACGATTGTTTTCGCCCCGTTCAATACTCTGTAAAGATTAAACTTGTAGCCTATATCCGTATACAACGTTTGCGTTTCTTGTTCGTAATTTTCCGCCAGAACCTTATACGCCCCGTTCTGCGAATAAAGCAACATAAAGTCTACGCTGTCGTTATCGGAAACAATTAAATATACTTTCTCTTCAGTAGCGGATAAATTGAATTTCAATGCGGAATCCTGCTTTATAGTCGTAACTTCGGTTACCGCTTCGGACGTTTCGGAATCTTTCATTTCGTATAAACGAACGGAATCGCGGATAGATTTAGAAACGAACAGAGAAAATTCTCCGGCAGGTATTTTAATAAAACGCTTATTCGCTACATTCCAGGAATACACCTGTTCCGGACGTATGGTTTGTACTGAAGAATCATCTTCCACGTTTGCATTCGTTACGAAGAAAATACCCGCTTGTCCGCCGACGTTTTCCATAGTAAGTTTTACGTAAACGACGGAATCTTCGGCAACGAACGAATATACTTCACCGTTTTGGGTTACTTCGCAATCTTGCCCGATAGAATTTTTAACTACGATATTCGCGGTAAAAGTGTTCGTCGAGTTTTTAGCGATTCTCACTTCATACTTTTCGCCTTTTACGACGTTATACTTGAACGTCACCGGTTTATTGACAACGAGAGTATCTCCTACACCCATAGTCAACCCCACGCGCGATATAGTGATAACGCTTTCGCCGCTCAACGTCGTTTTAAGATAATACTTTCCCACCGTCAAAAGCGAATCTTTGCCGACTTCTTCTAATATGGAATCGTATAAAACGTAATTGCCCGCACCGATAAAATCGTAATAATTATTCTCGGTTATTTCTACTTCGAGTACGTTATCACCCGTACCGTTAAGAGTAATTTCTGCGTTTCCGTCGGGATTGGCGGTTATTCTGTCCGCCAACTTCGGCTCAACGGATACGCTTACGATGGGCGACAAGTTTCCGTCTTTCGCAAGCAACGAAAGATAATAAACCTTACCTTTTTCAAATCGAATGCTTTGAGCGTTCTCAACGTCAGTTACGACTCCGTCGCAAAATATTTGCGCCAATCGGGCGTTGTTCGGCACGGATACGTTATAATCGAGCGTTTGCGGCGCTTTGAATTTAAGTATAACGCACGGGGAGTTTCCGTTTATCGAAAAAGTCGAACCGCCGCGAACGAAACCTTCGGTACTGTCGAAACAAATTTTACAAGTGCCGTGCGCTATACGCCCCGAAAAAGTAACGTATTGTTCGCCTTGCGGCAACAAATACGCGTCGCCGAGCGAACTTGCATTGAAAGAAGCGGATATGCCGCTCGGCAAATCGATAATTTTATATCTGCCGTACATAGGCGCGTTAAAACGATAGGTGCGCTCGCCGTCCACCGCAATTTCAACCGTTTTATCCAAATCGAGTTCGGCAACGTTATCGAACGTAACTTTGCCGGCAGGTAACTCCGAAAAAGTATCGTTTGCTATTTGTACGTAGTATTTTTGATTTGCCAACGCTAAAAATTCGGTATGATTGGTACATCCGTTCACCGTAAGATTTTCACCCTTGACCGAATTATAAATATAAACTCCGTACTTATTCGTATCGCAATCAATCGAAAGGTACGTATCTTTTTGCGGAGTATATTCGAACCACTTACTTTCGCCGACAGCGAAACTCTTGATATTTCTTTCACCGAAAGAATCTATGTTTTCGGTCTTTTTACAGAAAGTAAAATTATGTATCCCTGCAGGCAACCCCGAAAAAGTTATCAGATAATTTTTGCCTTTTTCAAAAACCGCTTCGTATACGTTGTCGTTTACCTTAGAAGTTTCAACGGTTTCTCCGTTACAAGTAATTGCGATTTCAGGCAATTGACCGTCAAAGATAAACCGATAACCCGTAGTGTCGTTACATTGATATGAAAATCTGTGATTACCTCCTTTTAGTATATATGCGTAATCGTCTTGCGAAACTTCATCTTCCAACGGCGTAACGCTTTTATTATCGAAAAGTATTCTTTCTTTCGAAAAGCCGTAATCGGACGCAACAGTTTTCATTGTACTGTAATCACCGCTTCTGTAAAATATATCAAATTCACACAATTGGTTTAACCGAGTCCTGCTGTTTGCATTATCAACCACCGTAATCATTTCCGCATAAGAATTGGTGGTACCCGACAAAACAATCTCACCTTCGGGCATAACCCCGACAATCCTTAAATAACTCGGTATATTCGGATCATTTCTCTGTTCTTCCCTCGAAATGCCCGTTTTTATATTCGTTTCATTATCGGCGACGATAGTTTCTTCCTTACCCGCGTCAACAATATCTTGATCAAGTTCATCAAAAAACTTCAAAATTGTACCGCCAACCCCATACGTTTCGCTATCAAGTAAGTCATAAGCAAAATCTTTCGGAGCGCTCGTTAATTTTTTGATTGTGAAGTTTTCTATATTTGTTATTAGGTCATTACCCGTGGAATATGCTATTTTACTGTAATTCAACCGAGTCTGGCTTATCATAACTCCGTCGTCTTTTAATTTATCATATCCGTCATCTCCGTAATTTAAGTCGTTCTCGTTACGTAGGACAGAAGCAAATCTGGGATTGGCGACATAATACCTATCTTCATTTTCGACCTTCATATAGGTATATGCTCCGGAACTATCTCTAGAACGCTTAAAAGTTTGTTGTAAAATCGGTTTTATACGAATTACGTATTCAAGGTCAGAAGTATGAATTTGATCGTCATCATCAAATTCGTAAGAAAAATCTATCAGAAGTACATTAAATTCAGCCCGATCTTTAACCACGTAAAATCCATATTCTTTACCGTTGTAGGCAAACGTCGCTTTACCGGCGGATGTTTCTAAATATTTACGGGGAATTACTTCCGCTAATTCTGGGAAATACGTATCATTTTTCCCGTCTTGAACTTCCTTCGCAAATTTTTGTATGCTTTTGTCTGAAAATGTGCCGTCTTTTTTTAGTAGTTGATCACTGTCTGTGTATTTAGTATCGTCAAAATCCACAGAGGAATCTGCCCTAACAACAGAATAATTCGACCGTATGAAAGTGGGCATAAAGTAACACAACGTAATCAGCATTAACGTACATATCGTAATCGATATTTTTTTATTTTTAGTCATTTTTATCTCCTTTATAGAATTGTAATAACTAAATACACAAATCTACAATTCCAAATAGTTGACGTGGAATCCGCTTCGATACAAATACTATAAACACCGTGGTCGCTTACGGACTTTACTTCTTTGTACCATTTTTCGCCATCTCCAAACAATATACTTTTATGAAATACGTTCGCTCCGCTACTGTTCGGAGTAAACCAATCGTTACTCCAACGCGGATGTTTCGGGAGATTGTAAGAATCTACCCAAAACTTCATTTCTTCACCGGTATAATCAAACGTATCAGTTAATCTGTCCACACCCGGTTCAAAAACCCACTCGCTGCCAAAATTGTTCTTAACCTTTATGCTTACGTCGTATTTTTTATTTTCGTCGCTTTCTTTTTTACAACCCGTAAACAAAAAGCAGGAGCAAAATGCAACCGACAAAACGGTCAATAAACATAAAATCTTCTTTCTCTTCATAAATTCAACTCCTTTCTTTATAATCATAGATAATACCCCTCGGCGTCAAGCACTATACTACTATATAAACAAAAACGCAACTGCTTTTACACTCTTTACCAAATTTCACAAAAGTTCGGGGCGGACGCAAATGCGCCCGCCCCGAACTCAAATTAAAACAAAGGAGTTAAGTTTTTGTACTTGGTAAATCTTATTTTATAGCCGTTGTCTTCGACCTCGTCGCTTTCGCTTACGCAGACGAAATTCGGCATTTTATCGAGATCGTCGAAAAAGACTTCGGCTCCGCCGTCCGCTTTTACTTTCGTAACCAGAACTTCTTCGCAATACGGAAGCATCGTGTGATAAAAAGTCGCCCCGCCGATGACGTAAACGTCGCTCGTCTCTTTTCTTAAAATCGCGAGCATATCTTCGAGATTATGCACGCATATGACGTCGTTTCTGTCGACCGATTCGGGGCAGATAACGATATTTTTTCGGTTCGGAAGCGGTTTTCCGTTCGGGAACGACAACAGCGTGTTATACCCCATGCAAACGGTAGAGCCGAGCGTGGTCGAGCGGAAAAACTTCATATCCGCCGGCAACCTGAAAAGCAAATCGTTTTTTTTGCCTATGCCCCACTTTTCGTCTGCCGCGACTATCGCGCGTATCATACGGCGACCTCCAACCGCTTTTTAAGCGGAGTCGCTTCGTAGCCTTCCAACTTAAAATCGTCGACGGTAAAGTCGTAAAAGTTTTTGACGTCGGGGTTCATTATGAATTTCGGCGCGGGATATTCGGGGTTTTCGAGCATTTCTTTAACCGACGAAATATGTCTGTCGTAAATATGTGCGTCGGCGATAACGTGTACGAGTTCGCCCACTTTAAGACCCGAAACCTGCGCGAACATGTGCATTAAAACGGCGTATTGCATAACGTTCCAATTGTTTGCCACCGCCATATCGTTGGAGCGTTGATTGAGTATTCCGTTGAGTTTATCGCCCGTAACGTTAAAGGTCATAGAATACGCACACGGGTACAGATTCATTTCGTGCAAATCGGCGAAAGTATAGATATTCGTCATGATTCTGCGCGAAGCGGGGTTATTTTTAAGGTCGTACAAAACTCTGTCTACCTGATCGAACTCGCCCTCTTTATAGATATGTTTTACGCCGAGTTGGTAGCCGTACGCCTTGCCTATCGTTCCGTCTTCGCCTGCCCAACTATCCCATATATGAGAGTGCAGATCGCAGATTCTATTCGATTTTTTCTGCCATATCCACAAAATTTCGTCTACGGCGTTCTTAAAGCCCTGCTTACGCAAAGTCATTATCGGGAACTCTTTTGAAAGATCGTAACGGTTTACGATACAAAACTTTTTTACGGTATGCGCAGGCGTACCGTCAAGCCACTTTGGGCGGACTTCTTTATCGGTATCCCAAACTCCGTTTTGTAATATATCTTCCGCATTTGCGCGGAATACCTTATCTGCGTAACTCATATATTGCTCCTTTTCGTATGTTTTTTCGACCTCTTCCGCCGGCTACGCCGCCACCTTCCCCGATAGGGTATAATATGTCATTGCGAAGGAGTAAAACGACTGTGGCAACCTTAGGCAGGTCGCCCCCCTTTTGTCGCTTCGCGACATTTTCCCCGTTTCATCGGGGACATCTACCCCGCAATAGAAAGCAGAGTGGCTGTATTGTCATTCGTACTCCAATCTTCGGGATCGCCACGCTGCGCTCGCGATGACGGAAAACTTTACGTTATCCCGAGTAAAACGACGAGGTCGCCCTGCTATTCAGCCGACGTTGATTTTTTCTTCGGGAAGCCGCGCCGAAGGGTCGTTCTTCCGTATAATCGTGGCGAACGCGAAAGTAATTCCGCCCATTCTGCCGACGAACATAAATATCGCTAAAATCGTTCGCGAAGCCGCTCCGAGCGTCGGGGTTAAACCGAGCGTAAGTCCGACCGTGTCTATTGCCGAAGCCGTTTCGAATAAGCAATCGAACACGGGCAGATTTTCGATTGCGCTTATAGTTACCCCGCCTGTCACCCAAAGAGTGATATAGAGCGCGGCGACCGCCGCCGCCCTGCGGATAATTCCGTCGGAAATTCTTCTTCTGAAAACGGTAACGTCTTTATTGCGTTTGAATATCGAAAGCATTGCGATAAACAATACCGTTACGGTATTTATTTTAATTCCGCCCGCAGTAGAACCCGAAGCCCCGCCGACGAGCATCAAGAGCATCATAAGGAATTGACTGCCCGATTTCATCTTCGTCAAGTCCGCCGTATTGCTGCCCGCCGTTCTCGGAGTAATCGCCTGAAAGAGCGATAAAAGCACTCTTTTACCCGCCGGTTCGCCCGAAAAATCGAAAAAGAAAAACCACAGCGCGGGTAAAATTATCAATATCGCCGTCGCCGAAAGTATAATTTTAGATTGCAGGCGATATTCGCGTAAACGCCATTTATGTTTACGAATATCGTCCCACGTTAAAAAGCCTATCCCGCCCGAAACGATTAAAAGCATAACCGTGATATTTACGAGCGGATTTGCGGCGTAAGCCGTTAAAGACGCGTATTCGTTGCCTTTACCGCCCAAGACGTCGAAACCGGCGTTACAAAACGACGATACCGAATGGAATATTCCGTACCAAAGCCCTTTGAAAAATCCGAACTTCGGGATAAACGCTATCGATAAAAGCAATGCGCCGATAAGTTCGATAACGAACGTGACGGTAACGATAAAACGCATAAGTCTTACGACCCCGCCGATCTGCGTAGCCGAAAGCGAATCTCTTACCGCGGTACGTTCGTGCAGTCCGATTTTATGTTTCGTCCAGGTGGTAACGCCTATGGCGATGGTTATAACGCCAAGCCCGCCGATTTGTATAAGCAAAAGTATGACCATCTGACCGAAAACCGACCAGTGCGCAGCGGTATCTACAACGACCAGCCCCGTAACGCAGGTTGCGGAAACCGACGTGAAAAGCGCGTCGCCGTAACCGGTCCACTCGCCCGAAACCGAGGATACAGGAAGCGATAACAAAAAACTCCCTAATAATATGACCGACATAAACGCAAGTATCATACCCTGCGCGACGGATATTTTTTTGAAAAAGTTACGCATATAAAACGCCGTGTAAAAAGGCATACGATTCAAGTCGTATGCCCAAATTATATCATTTACTTTATAAATAGTCAAGCGTTGAACCGATTATAAATAATACGAACCCCGCCGTATATACCGTCACAAGTATTTATCGACTACCTCGTTCATTTCGTCGATGCGGGTTATCATATCTTCCGCCAGAGCAAGTTGACACCTTGCCCTGTCGAGATTTTGTTCTTCGCGGGATATTTTGAAATATTTATCGCCGTCGAGATAGTCGGTTAAAAACCTCATTCCGCACTCGACGGTCATCGTAACCGCGCCGAGAGCAAGCGTATTCTTTTCGTTTTCGGAAAGAGTCTGACCGACTGCGGATAAAAATCCCCGCGTGAACGCTTCGAACTTATCCATATCGAGTTTTACTATCGAAACGTCTTTTTCGTCTTCGTCGCACGTGTTGGCGGTAAACCTTATCGCGTCGCCGAAGTCAAAACCGACAAGCCCGGGCATAACGGTATCGAGGTCGATAACGGACAAATGTCTGAACGTCGTTTTATCGAAAAGCACGTTATTACACTTGGTGTCGTTATGCGTAACTTTGAGCGGAAGTTCGCCCGCGCGCTGCATTTTATACATTTTTGTGGCGATTTCTTTAAGTGAAAGATATTTTTGTATTTCGACCTTTACGCCGTCCGCCCTGCCGGTATCGTTACGCCGTACGGAATTTTCAAAGGTTTCGTACCTTAAAACGGTGTTATGAAAGTGCGGAATTACTATATTCAGGTCTTGTACCGGAAAATCGGCAAGATACATCTGAAATTCGCCGAATGCCTTGCCGGCTTCTTCTATAACGGTCGGATTATCGGTTATATTGAAGGTAACCGAATCGTCGATAAACCTTGCGCAACGCCAGAAACCGTCCTTTTCGTCCACGAAATAATATTTCCCGTTCTCGGTGGGTTGGTAATGCAGAACGTAGCGTTTCGCGCTTACGCCCGTAGCCTTGATCTTTTCTCTGATATACTCGGTAACTTTGACGATATTTTCCATTACGGCTTCCGGATTTTTGAAAACGTACACGTTGATACGCTGTAAAATATAATCCTTAACCTCGCCGCGACGGACGAAATAAACTTTATACGTCGTGTTTATATGCCCGTTGGTCAACAGTTCGTAGGACAAATACTCGCCGTCTATACCGAATTTTCGACAAATCTTTTCTATTTTTCTATCCATCTCGATACGCTACATACTATTCTTTAATTAAAAAAATTGTAACACTTTTTAATTAAAAAGGCAAGCGTATGCTTTTAATATATTTTTTCGACCTTGATTCTGTCGTAAATTTCGAGAAATTTATCTTTATAGAACAAATTCGTACCGGGAGTCATTACCGAAGCCGTACCCGCCGCCACGGCGCAACGCAGAATTTCTTCACGCGAATCGCCCCTTTCGGTAGTCAATGCCACCGCCGCGACCATTCCGTCGCCCGCTCCGACCGTGGAATTTACCGCAACCGTCGCGCTTCTGCAAAACAGCGCGGAATTTTTATCGACTAAAAACGCGCCCTTTCTGCCGAGCGACAATAAGACGTTTTCCGCCCCCGCATCGAGAAGCCTTCTGCACCCTCCGAGCATTTCGTCATAGCCGTCGTAATGCTCGCCTGTAACTTCTTTCAGTTCGTCTAAATTGGGCTTTACGAGATACGCTCCGCCTTTAAGAGCGTTTACGAGCCTGTCGCCCGTAACGTCGAATATCTTTTTAACGTTTTTTGGTATTCTTTCGGATAACCGAAGATAATAATCGTCGCCGACGCCCGACGGAAGCGAGCCGCTCATCACGACTACGCTCGCTTGCTGCGAAAGGGTACCCACGAGGTCTAAAAGTTCTTCTTGTTCTTTTTCGGCAACGGGTTCGCCCTTGTCGTTGATTTCGGTCATCATAGAGCGCTTATCGACTATTTTATAGTTGGTTCTCGCCCCGCCTTTGTTCCATACGAAGGTGTTTTTTACGCCTTCGTCGTCCAACGCGTGAACGAACATTTTTCCGTTATCGTCAAACATAAACCCCGTTGCGAAACTGTCGCCGCCGAGCCTTGCCACACCTACGGCGACGTTCAACGCCTTTCCGGAGTAAGTTATTACTTTATTTTCAACCCTGTTGAGCGACCCCGTTTTTAACGTATCGAGTTCTATCGTGCAATCAACGCTCGGATTAGGGCATACAGACAATATCATTTCCGCCTCATATTTCCGCCTCCCCGTAAAACGGGAAGGCGGAACGTTTATTTTTTATTATTGTATTTTCGATGCCGCTATAATATTATCCTGAAGATTCGACGGAACTTCTTCGTATCTGACGAATTCGGTAACGTAACTACCCCTGCCCTGCGTCATCGAACGAAGGTCGGTGGCGTATTTCAGAATCTCCGCCTGCGGCGCTTCCGCGGTAACGACGGCGTTGCCGTCTACGGTGTCCGTACCCAAAATTCTGCCCCTGCGCTTATTCATATCTCCCATTATATCGCCGAGATAGCCGTCGGGAACGGTAATATCCATTTTCATGACGGGTTCGAGTATACACGGAGAAGCCTTCTTCATACCGTCGAGATAAGCGAGCCTCGCCGCCGAAACGAACGCGACTTCTTTACTGTCTACGGGGTGGTAACTTCCGTCGAAAAGCGTGCATTTGAGATTTACTACGGGATAGCCCGCAAGTACGCCCTCTTTAATCGCTTCTTTAAGTCCTTTATCTACCGCCGGAATAAACTGACGGGGAACGACGCCGCCGACGACCGCGTCGACGAATTCGTATAAGCCGTCTTCCGCGCCCGGTTCAAAGCGGACTTTACAATGTCCGTACTGTCCCGCGCCGCCCGACTGTTTTTTATGTTTGCCTTCGCCCTCGGCGGATTTTCTTATAGTTTCTCTGTAAGCGACTTTTGGTTCGGTTAAAACTGCGTCGCAACCGAATTTGTTTTTAAGTTTTTTGCAAAGTACCGAAAGTTGCGTATCGCCTACGCCGACGATAAGCATTTCGCCCGTATCGGCGTTCTTTTCGATTCTGAACGAAACGTCTTCTTCCTGCAATTTTTTAAGACCCGCGAAAACCTTGTCTTCTTCGCCCTTTTTAGCCGAGCCGATTGCCATAGCGTATTCGGCGGGAGGCATTTTTATCGTCGGGGTGACTATTTTTCCGCTTACCGACAACGCGTCGCCGGTCGCGACCGCGCCGAGTTTTGCAAACGCGCCTATATCGCCCGCGACTATTTCGTCGGTAGGTATCTGCTTTTTACCGCGCAAATAATATATCGAACTTATCTTCTGCGCTTCGCCCGTTCTGCCGTCGATAAGCGTGTCGCCGCTTTTAACCGTTCCGTTAAGAACTTTGAACATATTAAGTCTGCCGACGAACGGGTCAACGGTGGTTTTGAAAACTCTAACTACGGCCGGGGCGCCCGAATCGGGTCTGATCTCTATTTCTTTACCGTCGTCGAACGCCTTCTGGGGTTGCGCGTCGGCGGGTGAAAGCATGGTAGAAACCATTTTATCCATAAGGTTGAATATTCCCTGATTTTTAAGCGCGCTGCCGCCGAGCACGGTTATGGTCGTACACGCCTTTACGCCGAGTTTTACGCCACGCTCGATTTCTTCGCCCGTAAGGTCGCCGTCCGCGAAAAATTTATCGAGAAGTCCTTCGTCGTTTTCGGCCGCCGCTTCGCAAAGAGCAAGACGGGCTTCTTCGTAGTCGGATTGAAGGTTTGCGGGAATAGGATGTTCGTTTCTTTCCCAGTCGCGAAGTACGCCGTAAGCCACTTTCACGAAACCTTTCATTTTTTCGTCTACCATGTTCGGTATAATCATCGGCGCAATTTTATTGCCGTATTTTTCTTTGATCGCGTGGACGGTCTTAACGAAATTTGCGTTATCTTTATCAAGTCCGTTTATAAAAAGTATAGACGGGATTTTATTTTTAAGACAGTATTCTATCGCCTTTTCGGTGCCGACGGTCAAAGTTCCGTTCGCGCCGGTAACTATCAACGCGTTATCGGCAGCCGCAAGAGCCTCGCTGCGTTCGCCCTCGAAATCGAAAAATCCGGGAACGTCCAAAAGATTGAATACTACGTGTCTGTTTTTTCTGTCGGTATATTCGCAACGGGAAGCCGTGAGGCTTATCGACGTTTTTCTGGCTATTTCTTCCTGCTCGAAGTCGCTTACGGTGTTTCCGTCGTCGACTTTACCCTGGCGATCTATCGCGCCCGCATTAAAAAGTATGGCTTCGGTAAGAGTAGTCTTACCTTCGCCGCTGTGCCCGATGATCGCTACGTTTCTGATCTCTTCTGTCCTTATCATTTTAGTTTTCCTCTTTTCATATTTTTTCGGGAATCCGTTGTGATTTTACGTAAACCACCCCCGCTTATTTCAATTATATACTATAACAAAACGAATTTCAACCCATATTGAAAAATTTTTTTTATTTTTTTGCGAAACGTTTTTTAGGACAAAAAAATAAGGGAGCGAGAAAAACTCGCCCCCTGGGGTCTTAACCCAATAAATCCGCGACTGCCGGTTCCGTCTTTATTTACTTACCTTAACGCTCTTTATCGTTATCGTCTTATACGGAACAGCCCTTAAATATTTGCTGTTACTATTCAATGTAGAAAGAACGTCGCTGTAATCCTCGCCCGTGACGTCGATCGGGGTTTCCCCGCCGACTGCGGTATATTTACCTTCGCTGTCTTTTACGAATACGTGTCCGAGAGATTCGAACTGTTCGTAAACGGCCTTAGATTTTTCATCGCTGTCGTCTACGCAATTTTCGTAATCGAAATAGTAAGTGGTCGAACCGTTGGTGTCCTTGACGTATTTATCGGCGTCGGTTATCAATTTTTTAAGCGTATCTTTACCTTTCGTTATTTTACCGATGACGGCAAAACACTGCGCGGCGGTATAGCCGCTTTCTACGTTGGTATAATAACCGTCGCTACCCGTTACGAGCGCAAGAGTGCCTTTCGCCGTATCGTGTCCGCCGTCGACGTCGTAACTCAAAGTATCCCTTTTCAATACGAGCGTACCGTCCGAAACGGTAAGAGTTTTTGAACTGCTTATTCCGTTGGCCCTGAATTCGCCGACGATGCTTCCCGTCGCGGTATATCTGTTTCGTTTACCGTTGGCAATCGTTTTCCCGCTGACGTAATCGGAGTTTATAATCGAAGTATACGCAAGTTTCGCGTTTTCGTCGTATCTTGATTTGCGTTCGCCGTTATCGAGATAAAATTCGCCGAGTTCTATATGATTCTGCTTCAGATCGCTTACGACGGTTCCGTCGTAATAACCTTTCGAAGCAAGATATTTGACGTGAGCGATCGTCGCCGGAGCGTAGTTCATATAAAGTTCGATTTCCACGTTGAGCGTCTGCGCTTTGTCGTCGGTATCCGTATATTCGAAAACGATATTCATTTTTTCGATTTTACTGCCGTCTTTAACGACGCCTTTACCGCAACCCGTAAAACAGAAAACGGTTGCCGCCGCAAGGAAAGCGGAGCATATTCTTTTAAGTAATTTTTTCATTCAATCCTCCGTGCATAGCAACGACGCTACGCAAGAATTTTAACTTATTTTAACATTATAAACGATTTTAGTCAACGCAATTAAATAAGATTTTTTGTAAATCGACTAAAAATTCGTCATATAAGCAAAGTTTTTGCCGCATTCAAGGCGGTTTCTGCCGATTCGCCGTTCGAAAAACGCATTATAAAGAACGCCAGACCGACGAGAGCAGCCAACCCCAAAATCACCGCAATCGCTACGCGAAGCGGAGAAATCGGCGTTTTGCCTCTGACTTTTCCGCTACAACCGTTTACCGCTACGCCGTAACTCTTTTTACCGTACTTATACGACAAAAAATAAACGGGAAGAAGCAGATATTTATACGTAACGTTTTCGTGCGTGGTACTTACGTTGAGATAATCGATCACGTCTGCGTTGTACTCGCGCTTGATGTGCTGCCGAATGAGCGAATCCATAGTATTTTTCGCGTCTTGCCAGCACTCGTTAAGCCCCTTCGTATAGCCGTCGGCAACGAAACCCGAAAGATAGTTCTTTTCGTAAACGCAGGCGTTAGCCGTGTTGAACGGCGAAAGTCTGTCGATTTGTTTCTGATTGAATTTATCGCTGTTGGCGATAAGCAAATCGTCGAAAAATTCGGTATACGTACCCGAAATGTTCTTATATTCTATGTAAGTTTCGGTTCGTCTGTCTTTACCGCTGCCCACCGTGCGGGTTCTGCTGTATCCGACGCGACCGACGTAAGTCGAATAAGTATTGCTGTCGAAGGTAAAACAAGGCTCGTAAACCCCTCGCATATTCTCGCGGTTTAAGTTCTTTTTGAACTTTCTCGGCGCGAAAATGCGTGATTTAGCCCACTTTTTCCCGTATTCGGCGGCTTTATCCGTCCCGAATTTGAAAGGAATTACCGCCTGCGGACGTATACCTTCGAAACTCTTATCTTTTATTATGTGCGTCGCTCCGCAAAACGGACAGGCCGTCGCTTCTTCTTCGGCGTTTATGATAATCACGGCGCCGCAGTTGTTGCATTTATAAGTAACCTGTTCGGACGAATCCCACGGCTTGACTTTATCGAAGCCCTCGGTAATATCGTTCTCTTTAACCTCTTTATTCTTTTCGAAGTCGACCGTATTGCCGCAATGCTCGCATTTGAGAGTTTGCGTATCGGGGTTAAAGTTAAGAGTTCCGCCGCAACTCGGACATTTTATACAGTCCGTAGCGACGTTTTTGTAATTCTTAGTGTAATCAATTTCGCTCATGGTTTTTTATACCGTAATCATGTTTTAACCCGCAGTTACGCCCCGAAGCGTCTGCTTCGGGGCGTACACGTACGTTGTCTTTACGCCCGAAAATTACTTAACGTCGTTGAGTTCGGCAAGCATCTGTTCGAGATCCGCGCCGTGAACGGCTGCCGCTTCGCCGACGGTTTCACCGTGAGCGATGGCGCATCCCAGACAATGCATTCCGTAACGCATAAGAATTTCCGCCGCGTTGGGATTAATATCCAACGCCTCGGTTATAATAGTGTTTTCCGTAATTTTTCTTTCCATGGTTTTACACTCCGTAAATATATGATTATTCTCTTTTCGTTTTTTATACTATCGTTATCGACTTTCTCCGTCAACTCCGCCGACGCCTTACCCGACGGGAAAGGCTTAAACCGTTACGTCCGGGGAACCGTAAAATCGACTCCGCGGTAAACCACCCTTCCGGGAGTATACTCTCCCGTTGAAGCTGGATAGGTGGCACGCACGGCGTGCCGAAGAGGGGGCGACCTGCCTATGGGGCTTCGCCAAAGGCTCGGAATGACACTCGTATTGTCACGTTGAGCGTAAGCGAAACATAGCCCGGAAAGGCAAAATCGTCGAATCGATGCTACCGATTATAACTTCTGACCGCATTCGGGGCAGAACTTTGCGCCCGCCGCTACTTTCGCTCCGCATTCGGGGCAAAATTTACCTTCGGCTTGCTTTTGTCCGCATTCGGGACAAAACTTACTGCCCGCAGGAATAGCCGCGCCGCAATTTGTACACTTTACGGTATTCGCCGCAGGTTGAGCCTGAGCGGGGGCAGGTTGCTGATTATTCGTCGCAAACGCGCCTGCCATGATATTGCCCATACCGACACCCGCGCCCATACCGACGCCGGCGCCCATGAACGCGCCCCCCATTCCGGGATTGGCAGCCGCAGACTTCATCGCTTCCGCCGCGGATACTTTCAACAAAGTGTCAGTCTTATCGCCGAGAATACCGAGTTTGGAGCGTTCGTCGAGAGCCTTTTCGACTTCCTGCGGAACGGACATGTTCTCGATGAACAAGTTGACGAGTTCAAGACCGATTTCGCGGAACTTTGCCTGAATTTTCGCCTTGACTATTTCGTTGAACTCCATAGTGTTGGCTGCGAGATCCAAAGCCGAAACTTTGCTTTCGCCGAGCGCGTCGGTGAGCGAAGAGATGAGCATGGTCTTCAGAAAGCCCGTAATATCTTCGGTTTTGAAACTGCTGTTGGTTCCGAAAAGTTCTTTTAAGAATACCGCCGCGTCGTCTACCCTGAACGAGAACGCGCCGTATCCCCTTACCCTGATCGCGCCGAAGTCGGGATCGCGCATCATTATGGGGTTAAGAGTACCCCACTTGATATTCGTAAACTGCTTGGTGTTTACGAAATAAACGTCGCAGGTGATCGGCGTCTGGAAAGCGTACTTCCACGCCGCGAGTTTAGTCAGAATCGGAAGTATTTCCGTCTTCATATCGTGAAGACCGGGCATAAGAATATCCGCTATCTGTCCTTTATGTACGAATATCGCGACCTGCGATTCTTTTACCGTAATGGTGGACTTATCGTTTACTTCTCTACCCTGATTTTTGAAGGGATATTTATAAACGAGAGTATTATTGCTGTCGTCGTTCCATACGACGTTAAGTCTGAATAATGCCATTAAAAACTCCTCCTGAACGCACTATATGCTTTCTCACGTACATTTTACCATAAAATATTCTTTAATGCAAGAATTTACGCGATTATTTTTGAAAAACGCGCAAAAACCGCGGCTTCCGTAACCGAAAGCCGCGGTTTTGATTTTTAATTTAACGATTACGCGATTTCTGCGGGTTTAGTAACTACGATTTATTTTATGCGGAGGGCGCGCATTGCGTTAAGTATGGCAATCATTGCTACGCCTACGTCGGCGAATACCGCTATCCACATCATATTCGGAATACCTATCGCGCCGAGTATAAGAGCAATCGCCTTTACGCCGAGCGAGAATATAATGTTTTCGCGAACGATACGCATGGTCTTTTTCGCTATCTTTTTCGCGGTTACTATATCCGACAATCTGTCGTGCATAAGAACCACGTCGGAGGCTTCTATCGCGCTGTCGCTGCCGACCTGCCCCATGGATATACCCACGTCTGCCCGCATAAGTACCGGCGCGTCGTTTATTCCGTCGCCGACGAAAGCAATGACGTCGTTCTTGTCCTTACGGGAGATGAGTTTATCGACTTCGGCGAGTTTATCCTGCGGCAAAAGTCCGCTTTTGTAGTCTTCGATTCCGAGTTCTTTCGCGACGGGGGAAGCCGCTCTTTCGTTGTCGCCCGTAAGCATAACGACTTTCGTCTTTTGTTCTTTAAGTCCGTCTATAACGCGTTTGGCGTCGGGTTTAACCACGTCGGAAACGCAAATCGCGCCGAGATATTCGCCGTTTCTGGCAACGTAGACCGTAGTACCCGAAAAATCGGCTTCTTCGATTTTTACGTTTTCGGCAAGCATGAGTTTCGCGTTACCGCACGCAAGCCTTTCGCCGTCTTTTTCGGCGACGATGCCCTTACCCGCGACTTCGGTTATCGCGTAACTTTCGTCTTCTTCGCCCACCCCTTCGGCAACGATACTCTTCGCTATCGGGTGAGTGGATTTATATTCGCAGATATACGCGGCTTTAAGAACTTCTTCACGCCTGTCTTCCGGAAAGACTTTACTTACCTTGAATTCGCCCGTAGTCAAAGTTCCCGTTTTATCGAACACTACCGCGTTGACTTTTTCGAGTTGCTCTATATAATTCGCGCCTTTTATAAGTATGCCTTTACTGCTCGCGCCGCCTATGCCGCCGAAAAATCCGAGCGGAATAGAGATGACGAGAGCGCACGGACAAGAAACTACGAGGCACGTAAGCGCGCGCTCTATCCAACTTGCCCAGACCGCCCCGTCGGAAGCGGCGTTCACGACAGAAATAATCGCGGGCGGGATAATCGCGAGCGCAAGCGCGGTGAAAACGACGAACGGAGTGTAATATTTTGCGAATACCGAGATAAAGTTTTCGGTTTTAGCCTTTTTGCCCGAAGCGTTTTCGACCATATCGAGAATTTTAGATACCGTACTGTCGTAAAATTCTTTTTCCACTTTAATATCGACGGAGCCGTCGAGAACGATCGTTCCGCTCATTGCCGAAGAGCCCTCTTCGACGAACACGGGAACGCTTTCGCCGGTCAGCGCGCAGGTGTTAAGGTTGGTATTACCATTTATAACCACGCCGTCGAGCGGAATTTTTTCACCCGCGTGTACCTGAACGATTTCGCCGACCGAAACTTCTTCGGGATAGACTTCAACCCACTTTCCGTCGCGGAAAACCCGCGCCTGATCGGGGCGGATGTCCATAAGCGATGCGATGGATTTTCTCGACTTCCCGACAGCGTAATCCTGAAAGATTTCGCCGACCTGATAAAACAGAATAACCGCTACGCTTTCGGCAAAATCTCCGTGCTCGCCCTTGGTCATCTTAACGATGCCGAGCGCGAACGCGCCGAGAGAAGCAACCGTCATAAGAAAGTTTTCGTCGAAAACTTTACCGTGGCAGATATTGCGGATCGCCTTCCACAAAACGTCGTAAGCGGCGGCGAGGTAAATAACGCCGTAAAGCGCAAGCCTTACGCAGTCGTTTATCACGACTATTTTATCCGCTATAAAGATAGCGAAGAAACAGACGAGGCAAACGCCCGTCCGTATCGCTTTTTTTACAAGATCTTTATCCATAAAAAATTATTTCCGTAAGATTATAAACCTATAAATTCCCAGTCGGGTTCGAGTTTTTTTGCGGCGGTCTTTATCTCGTCGAGAACGTTTTTGTTTTCATCGTAATCGAGCGTCATTTTTTCGCCGATAAAACTTACGTTTACGGAATTGACTCCGTCGATTTTGGCAACCGCCCTTTCGAGTGCCGCGGCGCAGTTGGCGCAATCCAGATTTTTGATTCTTACTACCTTTTTCATGATTTACTCCTTTGATTTTAATCTTTACGTTTTATAAACGCATTATCGATTATTCTTTAACGTGTTCTATCGCCATTTCGAAAATTTTAATGACGTGTTCGTCGGCAAGCGAATAAAAAACCTCTTTGCCGCACTTTCTCGACTTGACGAGTTTACTCTGACGAAGTATGCGCAATTGATGAGATATGGCGGATTTGGTCATATTGAGAAGCGCGCCTATGTCGCAAACGCACATTTCACTTTCGAAAAGAGCCATTAAGATATTCGTCCGGGTACTGTCGCCGAATACTTTGAAAAGTTCCGCAACGTCGTAAACGACGTCTTCGTCGGGCATCATTCCCCTTACCTTTTCAAGCACGTTTTCGTGAGTGTGTTCGCATTCGCACGTCCTTATTTCGTCTTTCATATACTTCTCCGTGTTTTACGTTTGCTAACGGTTGAACAATTATTCAACTGTTTACAGTATATTCTTTCGCAGACGGTTTGTCAACCGTTTTTAATAACTTTTTTCAAAAAAATTTTATACGGGCAAAAGCGAAAAATACAGAAAAGCCGAAATGTAAGAAAAAATCTTGCATTTCGGCTTTTTCGTTTTAATATAAACTCTGCGATATACCACCCTTCCGGGAGATGTTTCGCTTACGCTCAACATGACACGGTACAAAGCCTGTCATTCTGAGCCCTTGGCAAAGAATGACACGTGTATTGCAATCCGTACGCCAATCTTCGAGGTCGCCACGCTACTGCTATTCGGCGATTAACGCTAACGCGTTTGAAACTAACGTTTAAGCAATTGATACTCAATTGCAATCGCCTTATGAATACCTTCGTTAAATAATCCTTGCAAGCAAATTATTTAACTCGCCATTGACGCGATGACGGTGTTATTATGTCCCTTACTCCATGGACGGCGTTATTTGCCGAATTTGTCGTAGACGTAACACGGGACGGCAGACCAGGCGTGGCAAAGGCTGCCGCCTTCGTCAAAGTCCGCTTCGCCGAGATCGGTTTCCCAAAGAGAAGTCGCGCCCGAATATATCATCTTTCCGAAACGTTCCTCAATATCGTTCCAGACGAAATCAAGTCCGTTTTTGGAATAAGTGATTATCGCTTCGTAATAAAGTTGCAACGCCGCGGGAGTACAAGGCGTAATTCTTTCGTCTTTCGCGATTAACAGTTCGGCAATTTTTTTTGCCCTGTCTTTTTCAACCGCGCCCGAATACAACGCCGCCGCAAGCGAATAAGCGTGCAAGCCCGTCTTTTTGCCGTCTTTTATATAGGAATAGTAAAGCCCGCTTTCTTCGTCGTAGAAACTCTCGACCGCCGTCGCGGCTTTTTCGGAAAGTTTACGATAGGTTTCGGCTTGCTCTTTTCTGTCGAGAATTTTTTCGAGTTCGGAAACATATTCCGCTGCCAAAGCGAATATCGCCGTGGGTATTATATCTTTCGACGGCGCGCTTTCGACCTTTTTGAAAATTTCGCCGCCGTCAAGCCCGTCCGACCATTCGTAAAAGTTCCAGTACCTTACGCCCTGAAAACTCTCTACGCCGTTTTCGGTAAGTCTCGCCGCGAAAATATCGGCTATCCGCTCGGCGTGCGGTATCATTTCGGCAAGGAATTTTTTATCAATATCGACTTTCGCGTTTTCGTAAAGCGCAAGCACCCAGAAAAGCGAGAAAATCGGAATGGTTATATTCATCTTTGCGGGTGAACAGAGCGAAAACAATCCGTCTTCGTCGGTAGAAAGCGCGATAGTCCTTAAACTCGCGCGCGGATATTCGTATTCGCCGAACGCGCCGTAACCGAAAAGCATCTGATTTCTCGAATCCATCGCGTAAAGAGCCTGTTCGCGCCACGGGCAGTCTTCGTAATGCTCGTGCATGCAGAGCCTTAACGTTCTTACGCCCGTTTCGTAGATTTTTTCGACGAGTTTATCGTTGAATTTTTTCGGTAATTCTTCGACGGGATAAAAATATTCCCGTACCGTCAATTTATCGATAGTCGCCTTATGCGCATATATGTACACTTGCAGATACCGAAGCCCCAGGCGGCGTATATAGTTTGAAAAGACGTTTTTACCCTTTTTAAGTTTAACCGAAAACGCGAAATTTCTCAGCCCCACTTCCGCTCTTACTCTCCCGTCGGACAGGTGTTCGCCGTAAGCGACGATCATATCCGCGTCTTCGTCAACGGTAATATCGAAGTTCATATACCCCGAAGTTTCTCTGCCGAGGTCGTACACGGCGTAAATTCCGTCGCCTTTTTCGCAGGCAAATCCGACGGGTTTATCGGCAAATTTTATCTTATCTTTGCCCGTCATATCCGAAAATCTTACGAAACCCAAAAGAGCGTTCTGCGCTTTAAGCGACGGCAGATCTCCGCCGGCTTCTACGAAATAGCCCTGCATGACCGCTTTACTTTCGAGCGGCGAGGACAGCGAGCAACGCTTTATAGGACGAGGATTAAAAGTATAATCGGCGTCTTTGACCTCGGCGTTTACGAAGCCGTCGCAGCCGATACGAGTTTTCCAGTCGTCTTCTTTCGTCAGATCCGCTTTATAGGAATATCCGAGTTGATTGGTTATGACTTCCATATCGCCCGACTTATAGACGAGCGACTTTCTTACAAGGGTATTTTCGTCGGATTCGGTCAAAACCGTTTCGCCCGAAAATACTCTGAAAGCAACTCCCGCCGTCTTCGGATACCATACGGAACTGTTTTTAAGTCCGTCGTGATACGCCCTTACGGCGATAACGTTTTCGCCTTTTACGCAAAATTCGCTTATATCGACGCGCTCGTATACCTTATAAAAGGGATAATCGGGGTATTGACCGTTAGCCGCGAATTTGCCGTTAATATATAATTCAAATTCTCCGTCGGCGGAAATATCGGCGTAGCACTCGCCGTCGTCGTAGCGAAAGCGGCTTACGCATTCCGCGTAAGAATTGACTTCGTTTTCTTTATCGTACCAGATAGTTTTCATTTTACCTTAAAATACGCAAACTTCCCCTACGGTCAGCCGCAGGGGAAAGTAAGCGTTACGCTTAAATTATTTTCTTATGTTTTTATAGAGAGGACCGTAAGCGGCGCAAGCGCGATAGTCCTGACCTTCTTTGTCCATACCGAACGCGCCCCATGCCGACGGACGATAGATGTCGTTCTCGTCTACGTTGTGCATACATACGGGGATACGGAGCATCGAACACATAGTGATAAGGTCTGCCCCGATATGTCCGTAAGAAATCGCCCCGTGGTTCGCGCCCCAGTTGTTCATAACGTCGTAAGCGGACTTGAACGCGCCCTTACCCGTTACGCGCGGAGCAAACCAGGTGCACGGCCAGGTGTAGTCGGTTCTCTTCCAGAGTTTATCGGTAACTTCGTCGGGAAGTTTAACCGTCCAGCCTTCGACGATCTGAAGCACGGGTCCTAAACCTTTGATAAGGTTAAGTCTTATCATGGTAGCGGGCATTTCCGCGCGGGTTACGAATCTCGACGAATAACCGCCGCCGCGGAAGTAACCTAAATCGGCGTAAGGCCAGGTCGTCGCGTTCATCATAGTGTCGATATCCGCGTCGGTAACTTCCCACCACTTTTTCATGACGGCGTTGCCGTTTTCGTCTTTGACTTCGCCGCAGGCGTCAACGCAGCACGCGCCCGAATTGATAAGGTGAATGAAACCGTCCGCTTCTTTCGCGCGGCCTTCGAGTTCGTAGCCGGTAACTCTCTTTACGGCGTCGCCCGACCAGTAAGTTCTTACGTCCGCGAACATCTGCGCTCTGCCGGTAAGGAGTTTCATAAACAGCATACTCGTAGCGTTAAGCGTATCGTTTTCCGTACCTAAAATATAGGGTTCTCTCGCGCCGTTCCAGTCGAACGAGGAGTTGAGAATGGATTCGGGGAAATCGCAGTTGGGATAAAAGTCCGTCCACTGTCTTTGTCCCTGGAAGCCGCCGACGATGGCGTTGTGTCCGACCATTTCTTCTTCTCTGCCCTTCGGAAGGCGTTTGTTGCCGTTGAACAAATCCTTTATAATGCACGCCATTTTAGCGGTAAATTCCCAGTCTTTTTCTTTCTGAGCGGGAGTTTTCTGCATTTCGACGGGGTTTTTATCGAAGTCCGGTCTGCATTTTTCTTTAACCCAGGCAAGAGCCTTTTTATATTCCGTTCTGTCGTAAATACCTTCGGTCATTCTGCGGATGATTTCTACTTCGTCGACCGATTCCACTCTCATACCGAGATACTCTTCGAAAAATTCGGGGCTGATAATCGAGCCGCCGATACCCATCGTAACCGAACCGATCTGAAGGTAAGATTTACCCCTCATGGTAGCGACTGCGACAGCCGCCCTCGCGAAGCGGAGAATCTTCTCGCTTACGTCGGCAGGGATAGACGTGTCGTCGGCTTCCTGTACTTCGTGTCCGTAAATGCCGAACGCGGGAAGTCCTTTCTGGTTATGGGTAGCGAGTACCGACGCAAGATAAACCGCGCCCGGTCTTTCCGTCCCGTTAAAGCCCCATACCGCCTTGATGGTCATAGGATCCATATCCATGGTTTCCGCGCCGTAGCACCAGCACGGCGTAACGGTAAGCGTAATGTCTACGCCCGCCTTTCTGAATTTATCCGCGCAGGCGGCGGCTTCGGCAACTCTGCCGATAGTCGTGTCGGCGATGATTACCTTCACGTGTTCGCCGTTGGAATAAAATACGTTGTCCTCGATAAGTTTAGCCGCGGACTTCGCCATGTTCATAGTCTGATCTTCGAGGCTTTCGCGAACTTTAATCTTGCCGCGTCTGCCGTCGATGGTCGGTCTTATACCGATTACGGGATAATCCCCTATAAGTCTTGATTTTGCCATTTTTTTGCCCTCTCTTGATTTTTATTTGAACGCTGCGACGAATTTCTCGCCGCAAGCCTTTTTCACGATAGATTGTACCCTATTTTTCAAACGTTTTCAATAGCGGAATTTGCCGTATTTTTTTCGCCTTTTTCGCCACTGACCCGTAGATTACCGAAAGTTTATTCTTTTGCGGGCGGAACGTCCGCCAAAAGAACGGTCGCATTACCGGCGATAGTAAATTTCTGCGCTGCCGTAACGAAAAAGCCGTCGCCCTTTTTGAAAGTTTCGCCGTTTATCGTACCCGACCCTTCCACTACGTTTACGCAGGTAAAACTGCCGGCGTTTACCGCGGAATACCCGCCTTTCAAGTCGAGTTTTCTCAAACGGAAGTAGTCGCACTCGGCTATGGTTTTCGCCACGCCGGAAGCGCTTCCGGAAAACGAAACGGGTTCGTATTTTTTGAAATTTATTACTTTTACGGCTTTATCGATATGAAGTTCGCGGGGTTTTCCGTCCGCCCCGCGACGATTATAGTCGTAAACTCTGTAAGTCAGGTTGCTGTTTTGCTGAACTTCGCATATAAGGCAGCCCGCGCCGATCGCGTGTACCGTACCCGAAGCGATAAAGTAACATTCGCCTTTTTTTACGGGAATAAAATTGAGAAGTTCTTCGACATTGCCGCAATTTAAGTATTCGAGAAATTCTTTTTCGTTCGTATCTCTTTTGAAACCGCAATAAATGCCCGCTCCGTCGGTTGCGTCGACAATATACCAGCACTCGGTTTTACCGTAGGAATTTTCGTATTTCAACGCGTAGTCGTCGCTCGGATGCACCTGAACGGACAAATTTTGCTTCGCGTCGATAAACTTAACGAGCATCGGAAAAAACTTGAATCGTTCGCAGTTTTTACCGAGATCGTCTTTGGTAACGACTTCCCTAAGCGTTCTGCCGTCTGCGATTCTTGTCAAACCATCTTTATGAAAAGACAGTTCCCAACTCTCGGCGCACGGCGTTTTATCCGTAACCTTGCCGTATTCGGTTTTTAATCTTTCGCCGCCCCAGACGTAGTCTTTACATTCGGGGAAAAGTTTATATATCATGATTTTTCGTCCGGTTTTTTTATTTGGTTCTTCGGTAAACCACCCTTCCGGGATAATCTTTATTTAAGCGTGAATTTAGCCACTCTTACGGAGTAACTTCTGCCGTATGCGAAAGGCTCTGCCGCAAAGGTATCGCCTTTTTTGATCTTAATGCGTTTGCCGCTGTCAAGCCATACCGCTTTATCGATAACGCCGTTTACTTTGACCGATTTTACGTTTCCGCCCAAAGCGACGTTCACGTCGGCTGACATAGGCACGTCTTTTATAATTGCGTAATAATACTTTCCGTCGGTTACGACGTCGGCATTTTCCGCAGTCAGGTCGCAAGGCTTTACGTCATAGATAAATTCTTTATTTACTTTTACCCATTTACCGACTTCGTCAAGCAGGCAATAGTCCATACAATTAACGTCGCCGTTGCCCTTCAAGCCCGTGTTGAGCAAAAAGTTACAGCCGAACTTTCTGCAATCTACGAGGTTCTCTATAAGTTCTTTTACCGATTTATAATTGCAATCTTCTTTCGCGTAACCCCAATGGTCGTTGAGTACCTGACACATTTCGCCCGCGATAGGCTTCTCGCTCTTATCAACGTATGCGGGCTTTCCGCGTTCGAAAGTAACGCTGTCAATTTCTTTATGCCCCGTCTTTCCGCAAGCCGACAACCCCGTGTTGTTGATAATCATCGCTTCGGGTTGATATTTTCTTATAGTTCCGTAAATGCGGTCTTCCTGCCAGTCGGCGTCCGGCTTATCCCACATGCCGTCAAACCAGAAACCGCCCACTTTACCGTAAGACGTACAAAGAATTTCTATGCTCTTATCGAGATAGTCGATATACTTCGGGAAGTCGTTTTTGTAGTCGGGATTATACCAGTCGAGCAAAGTGTGGTAGAAAAACGGAACTATACCCGCCTTATGGCACTCGTCGGCAAACTCTTTAATCAGATCTCTGCCCGCGGCAGAATGAGGGGCGTCGAAGTCGTTCAGCCCCTTCGTGTCGTAAAGCGAAAATCCGTCGTGATGACGGGTGGTAAGGGTAATATATTTACAACCCGCGTTTTTCGCCGTGGCGACAAGATCTTTCGCCCAGTTCTTCTTTATCTTGAACTTATTTATAAGGGCGTTATATTTGTTTATATCCGCATTCGGGTTGCTCGTAAGATACCACTCGCCTTTGCCTATTACGCTATAAAGTCCGAAGTGTACGAACATGCCGAAACCGAGATGAGAAAACCTTTCTATGTAACCGAAATCCTGCATAAAACCTCGCGTAAATCGCGTTTTGTCTATCCGCGACTTATTTTCCTTTTATATCATATCACAACGCAAAAAACTTGTCAATATTTATTCGAAAATATTGTTTTTTTATACGCAAAAAATATGCGTTCTTTCGCTTGACATAAAATTTAACCTTTGATAGAATAATAACGTTTTCACGGGGAGTAATCGGCAGAATTTTTTTCTGCGGGTACATCGCTAACACGGGCGGGCCGAACGATAAATCGGCAAGCCTCGGTTTACCATCAAACGATAAGACCGTGGGCAAAAACGCGTAGCAATGACGCGTTTTTGCCCACGGCTTTTATTTTTAGCCACAGATGATTGTGGCTAATAAAAATCGGCAATAATTTTAAGGAGATTATTATGGAATTCCTTATAAAAACCCTTTCCAACGTTACCTGGCAACACGCGGTAATGTGGCTCATCGGCGGAATTTTAATCTTTCTTGCAATCAAGAAAGAAATGGAACCCGCCCTTCTGCTTCCGATCGGCTTCGGCGCGATACTCGTCAACATTCCGTTTTCGAACACGCTTACGAATACGTCGTACGTATGCGAAAGTTGCAAACAGACGTTTAAGCAACTTGTAGAAACTTGCACGGCGTGCGGCGGAAAAGTCGTCGAAAACACGGAAGTCGGTATAATAGAGTGGCTCTACGAAATCGGAATAGAAGCCTCCGAAGCCCTGCCTATCCTGTTATTTATAGGTATAGGCGCGATGATAGACTTCGAGCCGTTAATCGTCAACCCGAAACTTATGATTCTGGGAGCGTTCGCTCAACTCGGAATCTTTCTGACGATTATACTCGCCGTTCTTTGCGGATTCAATATATCCGACGCCGCTTCGGTCGGTATAATCGGCGCGGCAGACGGTCCGACTTCTATACTCGTCGCAAAAACGCTCGGCAGCGGTTATCTCGGAGCGATAGTAGTCGTAGCGTACTCGTACATGGCGCTCGTTCCGATTATACAACCTGCCGTAATCAAGTGCATTACGAGCAAAAAAGAACGACTTATCCGCATGGAATACAAGGGCAAAAAGGTCAGCAAAATCGTTAAAATTCTCTTTCCGATAGTTATAACCATGGTCGCGGGACTTATCGCCCCGAAAAGCCTCGCGCTCGTCGGATTTTTGATGTTCGGCAACCTGCTTAACGAGTGCGGAGTGCTTTCGAGCCTTGCCGACACGGCGAAAAACACGCTGTGCAATCTTATAACCCTGCTGCTCGGTATTACGATAGCGTTCCAGATGCAGGCGGAAAAATTCCTGCAAATCGAAACGCTTACGATTATGGCGCTCGGCTTGTTCGCGTTCGTATTCGACACCGTAGGCGGCGTTATGTGCGCCAAGGTAATGAACCTGTTCTCGAAAAACAAAATCAATCCGATGGTCGGCGCGGCAGGTATTTCGGCATTCCCGATGTCGGCGAGAGTCGTGCATAAAATAGGAATTAAAGAAGACCCGACGAATTACCTTTTGATGCACGCCGTCGGCGCAAACGTTTCCGGGCAAATCGCTTCTGCGATAGTCGGCGGACTTATTATCGGATTCGTACTTTAAGGAGGCAAAAGGCTTATGTTATCTTTACTTTTGGAAATAGATCAATCCGCTTTGCAAAAATCTTTAACCATACTCTGGCAAGGGCTCGTCGCGATGCTCGCGGTTGTCGGCGTAATAATGTCGATTACTTACCTTATGCAATACGTTTCGAAGAAAATCTCCGCTTCGAAAGACCGCAAACCGCCGGCAGACTCCCCCGACGAAGACAACCGAAAATAACGAACGTCATACTCGCAAAACTTTTGAAAAATAAAAGTTTCGCGAGTACGGTTTTATACAGACAGAAAACCACCCTTCCGGGAGATTCTTCGCCAAAGGCTCAGAATGACGCAAATAATCGCCCGCACTCCAATCTTCAGGATTGCCACGGTCGCGTTGCTCCCTCGCAATGACAACCTCAGAATACGCTTTCGGGATTGCCACGACCTGCCGAGGGACTTCACTGTGTTCATAATGACACGTGCATCTGTCATCCCGAGGGTTACCGAAGGATCGCCCGGAATGGCAAAACCGTCGGACTTGATTTTACCGTAATATACACTCCGCGGGAAACTACCCTTCCGAGAGATGTTTCGCTTACGCTCAACATGACGGTATATTTTGCCCATAGTCCTATCATCGGAAATACGTACCGATAAAGTTTACAGTAACTTTCCGAGGCGGTTCATCATGGCGGATTTATGTTCCATAAACGAATGCGCGTAACGGCTTAACGTAATAGACGGATTTTTATGCCCTAAAATTTCGGACAGCGTTTTTACGTCCATTCCGCTTTCAAGAGCGCGGGTTGCGAAAGTATGCCTTAAAGAGTGAAAACCGCGGTGATCTATACGATGTCTTTTAAGAAGCAGCTCGAAACTTCGTTGAAAGGAGCGTACCGAAACGGGCTTGCCTTTTTCCGATACGACGAAATCGGATTTACTCGTTTTCCTTTTTTCACGCAAAATAGGCATAATTTGTCTGGGAAGCGGTATTATTCGTCTTGAATGTACGGTTTTCGGATCGTCGAAAACAAGCCCCTCCGGCGTATCGTAACAAGTTTTATTGACCGATAACATTCCTTTTTTAAGGTCAATATCATTCCATTTGAGAGCAACGACTTCCCCTATGCGAAGCCCCGTATAAAGGCACAACAAAACTCCGAAATATTTATGTTTTCTGCCGGTCAAGACCGCGTTTTCTATTTTTCTCTGTTCTCTTATGCTAAAACATTCTATTTTTCGCTCACGCACTTTCGGGCGTTTTATTTTATCTCCGAGTTGCCTGTCCGTACAACCGAGCATATACGCGGTTTTCAGCGAATTTTTCAAGACCGAAACAATCGAATTGACCGTATTCGGCGCAAGCCCGTCCGCACCCCATCTGCCATTTCCGTTCGTCAGCATGTCCGCAATAAAGGTCTGCAAAATTATAGGCGTAAGTTCCGACAAATCGTATTCTCCGACTTTTTCGGCAACGTAAATGCGCACTATCTGACTATATCGCAGATAGGTTCGGAATTTGGTGTCGGGTTTTACATAATTTTCGAGCCAAAAAGTTAAAAAATCTTTATATAACATAAAACACTCCTATTTTTTGGGACTAGTATACACTATTCGCCCGCAAATTTCTACAAAGGAGTGTTTTTATATGTGAAATATCTTTCTTGATATTTCAGAAAATTATTTATTTTTATTACGCTAACGCCCGAACGGGATAAATTTCCGTCCGGGCGTAAATAACTTAAAGATTATTCTTCGGTTTTGGTTTCTTCCGCAGATTCTTCATTTGCGGGTTCTTCCTTAGCCTTTTTCTTCGAGGCGGCTTTTTCAGCAGCCTTAGCAGCCTTTTCGGCGGCTTTCGCTTCCTTTTCGGCAGCCTTTGCCGCTTCTTCTTCCGCTCTCTGCGCTCTTCTTTCGAGTTCTACCACGGGAACGTAAGCCTTCGTGCCTTCGCCTTCGAGAATGGTGAGTTCGGATTCTTTATCGAACAAATGGCTGTGCATAATGTCGATACCGAGTTCGATGATCTGATCTCTTTCGGTCTTGGATCTCGAATCTACTTTTGCGATCATCTGCGCGGTAGAATCCACAAGACTCTTAACCTTACCTTCCTCTTCTGCGGGGGCTTCTTCATTGCCTTTTGCGAATACGCAGTACAAGAGAGTTTCGGCGCCGAGTTTTTCGACGACGTCTACTTTAACGTCGATAACCGTATCTTTGGAATTCGTAATGAAGGCTTCTTCGTCGTGGAAATCTTCGGGTCTTACACCGAATACGACGGGTTTGCCGGTGTTGATATATTGTTCTTTATCGATAATCTTATCCGACTTGGCTTTGGGAAGCGCAACCTTGTTGCCTTCGAATTCAACGAATACCTTGCCTTTCGCGTCGGCGGTCAGAACGGCGTCGAAGAAGTTCATCTGCGGAGTACCGATAAAGCCGGCTACGAAGAGGTTTGCGGGATAATCGTATAACTTCTGCGGAGCGTCTACCTGCTGGATGAAACCGTCTTTCATAACGACGATTCTCGTACCCATGGTCATTGCTTCGACCTGATCGTGCGTAACGTAAATGAACGTAGTCGCAAGTCTGTGGTGAAGTTTGGTTATTTCGGTTCTCATCTGGGCGCGGAGTTTCGCGTCGAGGTTGGAAAGAGGTTCGTCGAGAAGGAATACTTTCGGTTCACGAACGATTGCCCTTCCGAGCGCAACCCTTTGTCTTTGACCGCCGGACAAAGCCTTGGGCTTTCTCTGAAGGTAAGTTTCGAGGCCGAGAATTCTCGCGGCTTCTTTAACCTTTTCGTCAATTTCCGCCTTGGGTTTCTTACGGAGTTTAAGACCGAACGCCATATTGTCGTAAACGGTCATGTGGGGATACAACGCGTAGTTCTGGAAAACCATCGCTATATCTCTGTCTTTCGGTTGAACGTTGTTCATCAATTTACCGTCGATATAAAGTTCGCCGTCTGAAATTTCTTCCAGACCCGCTATCATACGGAGGGTGGTGGACTTACCGCAACCCGAAGGCCCGACGAAGACGATGAATTCTTTGTCTTCGATATCGAGAGTAAAGTCCGTAACGGCTACGACGCCCGACTGATACACCTTATAGATATCTTGCAATCTTAAACTTGCCATATTTTCCTCCCGAACCGTTTTTAGAAAAACGAATTCTCAACTATAACTATTATATCTTATTTTTTGAGCATTATCAACGACTAAATGTACAAAATTTGTCGTTTGCTTTTATAAAAATTGTACATTTCTTAAATTTTATCGCGTATTTCGATTTTTATTTTGCGTTTTTTACCGAAATCGTTATATGGCAAGGAGCAAAAACGAGCGAAAACGCGATAAGCGGAATATCAGACAGAGTTACGCCCGAAAACAAAAACGCGAGCGACGGCAAAACCGACAATAAAACGGATTTCGCCATACCGTCTTTATGCCAAAATACAACCCAACCTATTACATAGGTCGCCACGAGCGCGGAATTTACTATCACGTAAGTAAGTTTGCCGTACTCAAACCAAAAACCGAAGTAAGTATACGGAATATTGAATATCATCAATATAAAGCAGGCGAATCTGCCGATCTGTTCGAGAGTTTCTACCGATTTGTTTTTATATTTATTTTCAAACCCGTCTTTATTCGTCATCGCGAAAACGACGTTAGGTATCGTTATTACCGCGATAATTATAAGACCGATATAATTAAACCAACTCATAACGCCTTACTTTCTTTTTCTTCGCGCGATAAAAAACTCTCGATTTTCGTTTTGAAAAGGTCGAAAGCCACGTCGTTGAAACCGCCGTTTATTATTACGTCGGCGTATTGTTTGGTAGGCTCGATATATCTGTAATGCATGGGCTTTACGGTGGTGAGATATTGCTCGATAATGCTCTCTATGCTTCTGCCCCTTTCGCCGACGTCGCGACGAACCCTGCGGAGTATTCTCTCGTCCGCGTCGGTTTCGACAAACACTTTTACGTCCATAATATCGCGAAGGTTATCGTCGTACAGCGCAAGTATTCCGTCTATTACTATTACGGGCTTGGGTTCGATTTTAATGGTTTTACCGCTGCGCGTATGAACGGTAAAATCGTACACGGGCAATCTATCGCCTTGCCGCTTCTTAATACGTTCATCTGTTTCAGCATAAGATCGAATTCGAACGCTTCGGGAATATCGTAATTGAGTTTTGCGCGTTTTTCGAGCGGAATATCGTCGTGCGCGAGATAGTAGTTATCGCAGGAAATCAGAACCGCTTTATCGCCGAAATAATCGCAGATACGCTTTGCAAAAGTCGATTTGCCCGACCCGCTGCCGCCGGCAACGCCTATAACGAGTGAATTGTTTATCATATTCCCACCTGTTGATTTTCTACCGTCGATTATATCACTCGTTCCCGCTCCCGTCAACCAATATGCGAAAATAGTTTATATATTATCGAAAACCGCCCGCGATTTCTCGCAAGCGGTCAAATAATTATTTATCGTCGCAATAAATAAAAAAGTCGGGCGGAACGATTTTCGTTCCGCCCGACGGCAACATTATTATATTTATTTTATAATCGACGTTACGTCGGATAGTTTCAGGCATTTATCGGTAACGTGAAAATAATTTATCCCTACGGCTTTCGCAGGCGCAATATCGTCCGTTTCGCTGTTGCCGACATATAAAACTTCGTCCTTTTCAAACCCGTTTACTTTGAGCGTTTCTTCGATATACTTCGGGTTTGGTTTAGCGTAATGCGAATTTTCGTAACCCGTTACGTAATCGAAATCTTTTTCGCTCAGACCGACGAAGCCCGCCCTTGTCAATAAGCCGCAAATCGGAAAAACGGGGTTAGAAGCCAGAATAACTTTAAGACCTTTCGATTTGACGTAATCTATAATCTTTCTCGCCTCGGGATTTTCACCGCACACGACTTTCGCTTTTTTGAAATCGGTAACGTAAAAATCGTCGAAAACGGCTTTATCTTTTATTTTCTCTGCGCCGTATCTGTCCGTAAACACGCGCCAGAATACCGTTTCGTTCGTTTCTTTTCCGTCGTTTCGGAGCATTGCGCCCGTTCCTCTCCATACGGTTTTGATAAGGTCGTCTTTATCGTAACCGAGCGGAATAAACCGCTTTAACAATAGTCCGAAGTAATATTCGGTAAACTCCTTTTCGTTCATCGGAAGCAAAGTTCCGTCCAGATCGAATAAAACCGCTTTCAACATATATATCCTCAATTAAATTTTTTCTATCGTTATTCCGTCGTCGATCGACGCTTCGTAAAACGTAGCCGGATAGCCGATAGTCTTTTCGTATTTTTCGCCGACGAATTTCTCAAAGTCCTTCACCGCGTTTTTATCGACGATCGATACGGTACAGCCGCCGAAGCCCGCGCCCGTCATACGACTGCCGACGCAACCTGAAAAACTTTGCGCCGTTTCTGCCAGACAATCGAGTTCTTTACCCGTGACCTCGTATTTGTTTTTAAGCGAAGCGTGAGATTCGTTAAGTAATTTTCCGAGAGTTTCCGTATCGCCCTTTTTCATCGCGGCGACCGCTTCGTTTACCCTCGCGCACTCGTATATAACGTGTTCCGCTCTATCGGCGACTTTTTTGTCGAGCAGGTATTTATATTTTTCAAACTGTTCGGGAGAAACTTCCGCAAGGCAGTCTACGTTTAATACGGTTTTTAATCCCTCAAGAGCCTCTTCCGTTTCGGCGCGGCGTTCGTTATATTTACTTTCGACGAGATTATGCGGTTTATTGCAATTCGCTATCACCAGAGTATTTCCGCCCAAGTCGAAAGGCACGTATTCGTGTTCGATTTTTTTGCAGTCCAGAAGCAGCGCGTGGTCTTTAAGACCGTTTGCCGAAGCGTACTGATCCATAATTCCGCAATTGACCTTCGCGTATTCCCGTTCGGCTTTCTGCGCGAGCAAAGCAATTTCTTTTTTATCGATTTTTTCGCCGGCTATCGAAGCAAAAGCGGCAAGCGTAGACACTTCTATCGCCGCGCTGGACGAAAGCCCGCTGCCGAAAGGCACTTTGCAGTCCTGCAACATATCGCAGCCGAGTAATTTATGCCCCGCGTTTTTCCATATAAGAGCGCAACCCGCAATATAGTTCGCGTATTTTACGCCGGCGTATTTTTCGAGTTCGTTTATATCGAGCGAAATAGTAAAATCGGTAGTAGTCCAACTCAGATTTATTCTATCGCCGCCGTTCGCTTTAACCAAAACGGTGTTTTTCATCGACAACGCCGCAGGAAAAACTTTCCCGCCGCAATAATCGACGTGTTCGCCTATGATATTTACTCTGCCCGCGGCAGTAACTTTATAATCGTATTTCATATAATACCGCGGTTACAACCTGATTTTTGTAAACGCCTTAAAGTAACGCTTACCCAAAACGTATATCGACTTACGACAGAAATGTATATTGTCGCCGTTGCCGCTATCCTGATTATTAGAAAGCAAATCGTCGGTCGTAACGAACGCGCCTCCGACGTTTTTCAATACTTTTTTCGTGGCTTTCGTTATAACTTTACAATGTTCGGCAAACTCTCCGCTTGCCCATTCCTTGCAAAATCCGCCCGCTATAACCGGCATTTTACCGTATTCGGACAAAAACTTATTCACGAGATTGCCGAATTTTTCGTAATAGTAGGCCTCTTTCGTCTTCAACGAAAGGTCCCGGTTTTCGTAAGCGTCGTGTTCGCCCTGATGCCACAAAAAAGCGACGACCTTATTTTCGGCGTTAAGCGATAAGGCGTAGTCTACCATTTTGAACGCCCTCTCCTGCAAAACCGCGGTTTCGCCCCATTGATGTTTCGCAAAACCCGTTCCGCCTACGGCGGCGTTGACGATTAAAAGTTTCCTGTCGTCTTTCAGAAGTCCGTTTGCGACGTATTCCCTTGCAAACGATAAACCGAAATCCGCAACCTTTTTACCGCCCGTTACTTTTTCGCGCGCAACCGTAATATCGGGGTCGAAATCCCCGCCGACGCGTAACAACCCTTTGTCGTCGAAGCCGATAAGCCCCGCGTTTTTGTCCCGCAATGCGAAAACCCGCGGGTCCTCCCTGTACGGACGCCTTACGGCGCCGAGCCCGTTTCCTTCGGCATTTGACTGCCCTGCCAAAACTACAATATCGTATTTATCCATAGCGCGTATATTTTAACATTATTTCCGCTAAAAATCAAGCCGTTTAATATACACTTGAAAATTTCGCGGTTATCGTTGAAATCGTCGTAATCATAACCGTAATTAAAAACTTTTCGCAAGGTAAAAACGAGCCGACTACGGCGGAAATTTGCAAAGACGGGACAGGAGATTTCGCGCATTATTTCGCAGAAAAGCCGAGTGTTTTGCACCCGGCTTCACCTTCCGTTCTTTAATTTATTATTCGCCGAACAGTTTTCTCAATCTGTCTGCCGAAGCGTAAAGTTCTTTTACGCCGTCGAGTATACGCTCGGGATTATCTTTATAGCCGTGAGTTTCGAGATGCCTGTCGGCTTCGAGAGTCAGATACCCGACGTACTTTATAGTTCTCAATGCCCGTACTACCGCTCCGAAATCGATATTCATCGAAAACGGAATAAGGTGGCTGTCGTTGTGCAGGTCGTTATCGTGAATATGCAGGCACTTAACTTTATCGCCGAGCGCGAGAATCATTTTTTCCGCGCTCGTGTTAAGTCCGTCCATTTCGGCGTGACCTATATCCACGCACGCTACGAGGTATTCGTCGTTTACCGCGTCGAGATGTTCTTTGAAATTCACCTCGTCGGAACACGCCGCGGGAACGTTTTTATCTCCTGAGCGATTCCACATATTTTCGACTGCGATTTTAACGTTATGTTCTTTGGCAAAAGGCAACAATCCGAGATATGTTTCGGCGTTTTTATCGGCAGTAGCGTAGTTATCGGGGTGAATAACGCAATATTCTCCGCCCGCAACGGCGGTAAGTTCTATCGCCCGCTTATATAAATCTCTTATCTGTTTGCACCTCGTCGGGAACGGCGCGTGCGACTGATTGCATTTTATGCCGTTATCCTCGCCGATTTTTCTTAAAGTCTTTACGAACGCAACGGCGTTATCGCCCGCGAACGGATGAAAATAGTCCGCCCTTATAGTGTTGGTCGCGTGGTCGTAATCGACCATACGAAACATAGACAAATCCCACGCGTCGAACCCCGCTTTTCCGACGAGTTCGACCGCCCTTTCTTCGCCTACGATTTTACTTATTGACCCTATTTCGGTAGAAATTTTATGCATATTACTCTCCTTAGCCACATGTAATTGCGTTTGAACTCGGTCTTGCGCCATGTTTTCAGGCTAATACATTGTTCCGCGACCGTCTTATATTTGTATATTAAGGCGTTCGCGCGCCGCGTCTTACCCTAAAAACGCGACGCAAGACTTGCAAGCAACCAAAACACCGCTATTTTCGATGATTTTTGGTAAAGACGGCTTTGTTCGTACTCGCCCGTACGGGCGAAGTCGGATTTGCCTAAAATCACGTAAATATCGGCGTTTTGGCGGGTTCAAATGCAATTACCTGTGGCTAACCATTAGAGATTTGAACTAATCGAGCCTTAAAGCCGTATTTTTTGCCTGTTTCGGCAAATCTTTGCTAGAAGTATTTATATACGTCGTCGCAAATCTTCACCAAAACCGCCTAAAAAATGCGACTTTAAGGTGCAAGGCATTTTGACGGCGAAAAATTTAGAAAAATCAAGGCAAACGAACGCAGTCATACTTTATCGTATTACAAGAGAGTATTCTTTCACGAAATTAAATAGTATCAACTTGACACAACTTATCAATTAATTCATAATTATTATCTGTGTAAATAATTTGTATTCCTTTTTTCTTTCGTGAATTTGAACAGCCTGTCTCAAATCTAAAATTACTGTTTTTACAATAAATACAGATCCATTTCTTGCTTGTTGAAGTCATCCAATTGAAATAAGTTGGTAATTCTTGAATGATGCATATTGCATCCTCTATGGAAATCTTCTGAATCACACAAAAGCAATTTTTACATACAATAAACCCTTTGTCTATTGTATAAAATTGTCCATTCCATAAAGCAGAAAAAAACAACAAAAGAGAAAAAACAAACATTGTAATGGAACAACTGATTTTGATCGACAATAAATCATTTGTATTTATTATCCATGGTCCAATCGAAAATAAAAATATTACGCTGGATAAAAGGTAATAAATATAATATGCATATTTTGGATAACATTTTTTTTTCATTTTTAGAACCATCCGGAAATAATACTAGATATACTTGATGATGCAATTGCATACATTAACGATTTCGCCCAGTAGCCTGACACACTCCTTTTTGTCACCCAAGAACCTTTCGCGGCATAAAACCGTCTGCAACTGCTACGGATAAAGCGATACGAACACTCCCATACGAACACCGAAAGTCTTAAAATGACGGCACACCGACAAGCAAAAACGCAGATAAAACCTGAATTTTTACAAAAGAAAAACCCAAATCAAACACTCTCGTATCCGATTCAGGTTTTCGTTGGCGGGCAAGTGGTGATTGCGTTTGAACTTTTTTCACTACTTCTTTCGTATCGTCAATGGTCATTTTTTCAATATCTTTGCCACCGCGGATATTGAAATAAACGACGGTATTGTCGTCACTGACGAAAACCTGACTTACAAGGTGGTCTATAATTTGCTTTTGGTAGTCTTTGTCGTTTACGTCACCTTTAAGCAGTTCTTCAATGAACACGAGCAAGTCTTTCTTTGTCAGCTTATAGCCGCGCTCTAATTCGAGTTGCGCTTTTTGTGTTTCGAGATCGTTAAGCAAAACTTCGTATTCCGACATTTTCGTTTCGATAGAGTTTTGCAATAATACGCTTTTCGCTTTTACGAATGCGTCGGTAAGTTCGGATACTTCCTGACGTATTTTTGCTATTTTTGCCGTAATGCTTTTTAGATTTTGTTCGTCGGTTCGTTTATCGTAATACGCAAGAACGTCTTTTACTGCTGTTTCCGCATTTTCGGGGTTACTCAAAAATTCTTTCACGCAAGCGGTAACGTATAATTCAAGATTGTCTTTGTTTTCACGCTTTTTATCGCATTTGCCACTGCGGCGTTTTTTACAAATATAGTAGTGATGTTGTTCGCCCGTCTTACTTGTTCCACCGTCGGATACCATTTCGGTTCCGCAATGACCGCAGAATAACTTCCCCGTAAGCAGATACGGAACTCTTGCAGTTTCCTTTCCACCCAAAGTATATCTGTTTTTAGCAAGTCTTTCCTGCACGGCATCGAACATTTCTTTGTCTATAATCGGCGGATACATATTGCTGCACTCTCTTCCGCCGAAAGTGAATGTGCCTGTATATTTTTGATTCGTCAGCCATTTATCGAAAGATTTGCCTTTCAGTAATTTTCCTTTAATGCGATAGCCTTGTTCATTAAGCATATCGGCTATTTGCTTTTTTGTGTAACCTTTATTGTAATAGTTAAAAGCAAGCCTTACAAGTTCAGCCTCTTCTTCGTTTACTGCAACCTTTTTGTAAAACTCATTCGGTTTACCGGGAATCGGCTCGTTTTCGAGTTTATATCCGTAGATAAGTGTTCCTCCGCAATATGAACCGTTTGCAGCACTTATATCGAGTCCGTCGCGAACACGTTTGGAAAGTCGTTTACTGTATTTCTCGGCGTTCCATTCCAAAAACATTTCGTAGAATTCGCCGCCTTCGTCTTCCGCAATCGGTTCAAGAGCGGACAATACTTTTATACCTTCTTCTTTCAGCATTTCTTTATACATAATGCTGTCGCGACGATTTCTCGCAAAGCGGTCAAACATGTACACGACGATATACTGAAACGCTCCGCTCTTAGCGTCGGCAATCATACGCTGAAAGGCAGGTCTTGCGTCGTTCGTTCCCGTGCGAGCCTTATCCGAATAAATATTTACTATGTTGATATCTTTACCTTCGGCAAATTCTTTACATATACGAACCTGTGCCTCTATACTTTGCTCGTTTTGGCTTTGAGAACTGAATCTGGCGTAGATAACTCCGTTGTCCATTGAGTTTTCCTCCTTTGAAGAAGATTTATTTTTTTCGGGCAAACGAACTATCGGGAAACGGCGGAACTGTCAAGGAATAAGTAGAAAATATTGCCGTATAAGTCGATTAACTCATAGTTTTCAGCGATATTTCCTACCCTTGACGGAGCCGACTTTTTCCGATACCATAATACCGAAAAATAAAATCGAAAAGTTATATTAAGTGCCCGATTTCAAGATATCGATATATCCCGAATATTCGAAAACTCTGTCGCGCGCCTTTGTAGTCGTTTCGTTCAGTATACCGACTTCAACCATTTTTTTGACTGCGCCGGATACGCCGTTATACGACAAACCGAGTGCATTTGCCGCACCGCCGATTGAAATAATAGGATGTTCCTTGATATAATCGAAAACTTTAGAAACGGTTTCGGTTTTCTTGGCAAGTTTTTCTTCGTCCGACTTAATAAGCGCATTTATGCTTTCGATTGTTTTTATGCCGTCGTCGCAAGTTTCGATTATTCCGTGCAAAAAGAATTTTATCCACTGTTCGTAATTACCTTTGGTGCGGACTTCGCTCAATCTGTCGTAGTATTCGATACGATTTGTTTTAAGATACAGCGATAAATACAATACGGGGCGACGAAGTATTCCGTCGGCAAGCAGCATCAAAGTGATAAGCATTCTTCCGACACGACCGTTGCCGTCCAAAAACGGGTGAACGGTTTCAAACTGATAATGCACGAGCGCGGTTTTGAGCAAAATATCCATATCGTAGTCGTTGATAAACTTTTCAAGGTCGCTCATTGCCGTTTGCATATCTTCAACTGTTGGCGGAACGTATCTTGCAGTCTGCAAATTGCTGTTGGACGAACCTATCCAGTTCTGACTGCGACGGAATTCACCGGGGTTTTTCTCTTGTCCGCGAACGCCTTGCATTAAAACCCTATGAGTATCGCACAAAAGACGATTGCATACAGGCAGTTCTTTCATACGATTTATAGCATAGTTGAGCGCGTTTACGTAATTAACTACGTCGTTTACTTCGAGATTTACCGCAACGTCGACATTCGGATTTAATACGTCCTCCAAAGTCGCTTGCGTACCTTCGATCTGACTGCTGAGCAAGGCTTCTTTGCGAACGTATGCGCTCAAAAACAAGTTCATATCGGGGATAAGTTCGGAAGTCATATCCAACTTTCCGAGATAGTTGTGCGCCTTTGAAAGCAGACTTACCATTTCTGCATCCATTTCGATTTCAGGAAACGGCGGCAACGGATTTGGTCTATACGCTTTGTAACCGGCAATACCGCCGAGCGCGGTAATATATTGTCCTGCTCTGTTCATAAAGCACCCCTTGAAATTATTCTGCTATTATTATAGCCGCTATTTCGCAAAAAGTCAATATTATAAAATAGTGTATTGCAAATATTTTTCGTTATTTCATTCAGCCGTTTGGTTTTTCTTGTCGAAACCGAGCGGCTTTTTGCTGTGTTGAATGATTCGTACATTAAGTACGTTTTGTATGATTTATCGCAGATAGAATATCACGTCAATGTTTCAAGGCTGTTTCGTTATTGTTTTGTAATGTTCCAAGCAAAGTACATTTCTGCCCCGCCGATGTTCTGGTAATCGGTAAAATCGCGGTGTAAAATTTTATCGTAAAAACTTTTTCGATGTCGCAAAGATTTTGCGAGTTTGACTTTTAGAATAAATGCAAGAGTTGTTGAAAAGTTTTTTAATCACGACAAAAGGTGTCGTATTACGGACTTAAAATTTCAACAAGAAAATTTTCAAATAGGAAGAAAACCTTCCGGTTTGACTGCTAAGATACGACTACAAAAAGATTTTTAATTGGGACAAAAGGTGTCCCATAAGGAGCTTACACTTTTTGTAAGATAAATTTTTAATTGTTGTAAAACCTGCAACGGTTGAAAATTACACTAAAATTACGAAAACAAACGGGAGACGATAAAATGACCGAACAATACCAAAAAGTCGCATACATAGGACTGAGAAGAAAGGATGGCAGTTACGCCGTCAATATTCCGCTGTATGTAAAACTCGACGAAGTAGACAAAAAGGACATGGACGAGTCCAGAGAGGAAATTATCCATAAGATCACTGAAATTATGATGCGCAGGTATGAAAAGCAACTTGCCGAAATCATGAATTCCAAGCGACCACCGCCGACGGAAACGAAGTAATATTTTCGCTCAATCGTTTCCCGTCGGTTCAATAAAAAAATACCCTTGCATTTGCGCAAGGAAAGGAGGTAAAAATTATGCCATATCAAAAGTGTAAAATCTACAACGACGGAAGTCATTTCATAGCAATTCCGCACACGACAAGACCTGCCGTGCCAAAACGCTATCAGCCCGAAGAAGTAATCGAAGTCGTTGACGATACGCCGCAACAACCGCAGTTAAATGTAGATAAGTGTAACGCAGAAACGGCTTTAACGGCACTTAACGACATAAACGAAGTCGATTTGGGAGAACACTCGGAACAAAACGAAAGTCCGCCTGTGGATGAAATCCCAAAGCCTACAACGACACGAAAGATAACCCGCAGGCAACTGTTCGACGAACTGTATGAAGAATGTAAAAATCTTAAAAAGCGTGAACGTGAAAAGTATATTTACGACCGCATGAAACAGTATTTTGTTAACGCCGAAGCCGCAAAGGAATACGTTGACAGTCAGTTCGACAGATTGAAACGTAACGCCATCGCCAAGCGCGTCAGACTTGTGCGAAAAGTAAACCTGCAAACATTCAACTATTTTTGCACTTTCACCTATGACGGAAAGAAACACACAGAAGAATCGTTCAGAAAGAAACTTTCCGATACGTTCAAGAAAATGTGTTACCGCCGCAAATGGAAATACGTTGGTGTGTGGGAACGCTCACCGGATAAACAGCGATTACATTTTCACGGACTGTTTTATATTCCGCCCGATACAATGGTCGGCGAACTTGTGGAAGTGAAAGACTACTCGCCCGTCAAAGAAAAAGTGCAAACGACGTATCAGAATACATATTTTAACGAAAGATTCGGCAGATCGGACTTTAAGGAAGTAAACGAACACGTTTTAGGCGAAGCCGTGAGATACATTATGAAGTATCTCGAAAAAGACGGCGGCAAAATCGTCTATTCAAGAGGTTTGCCGCAATATTTCATATCCGACATTATGGACGAGGACGTCGCCTGCACCATAGGGCAAGAAGATAAGAAACTCTTGCTTTTTGATAACTTCAACTGTTGGGACGAAGGTTGCCTTGTGGGGCAAGTAAGCAAGGAAGTAATAGACCAAATGCCGAAAGCAAATTAAAATGCGCAATTTTGCTCCGAATAGTACAAAAATGAAAAACGTCGCGCGACGGTAAAAGGCGAAGATCGCCAAGCGGTTTAGCGGCGGGTTCGCCTTCCGTCCGCGCTTTCATTTGTCTATCGGGCGATTGCGTTTAATTTGTCGGCAGTTTTTGCGGCGGTCAATTAGCAAGCCGAAGTTCAGTCAAATTTGGTTTAGTCGGCCGGTTTTGGTCTGTGCGTGGGCTTGTCTGCGGCGAGGCGAAGCCGAGCCGCTCTCGTATCAAGACAAGCCCACGCACCGGTGCCAAAATTTAATTTTATAATCAAAAAATCTAAAAATTTATAATCCAAGGAGAGTGATATATGACATACAAACACTGGCTCAATGAGTGGCTTGAACATTATATCAAGCCTGTATCAAAAATAAGAACCTACGAAAGATATTGCGGATTATCAATACATATAAGCAAACATTTGGGAAATTTTGAAATCAACGAACTTTCCCCATTCATTTTGCAAAAATTCATTACTGAGATTTCAGAAAAAGGCAACATCAAGACAGGTGCTCCATTGTCTCCGAATACTGTAAATGCGATTATCACCGTATTGCAAAATTCGTTAAAAACAGCATTTACAATAGGTCTTACAGATGTATATGTCGGAGATAAAATTAAACGTCCGACCGTGACAGAAAAAGCGGTCGAATGTTTTTCTCTATCAGAACAAAAAACAATCGAAACGGCTATTTTGAATGGTAAAAAACCAAAATTGATTGGTGTTATTATTTGCTTGTACACCGGTCTCAGAATTGGCGAATTGCTTGCCCTTGAATGGAAAGATATTGATTTTACCAACGGTATTATTTCAATATCAAAGTCCTGTCATTATGGGCACGATGAAAACGGCGACTACAAACGTTTTACAGATACACCTAAAACAAGTCATTCAATCCGTAATATTCCATTACCAAAACAGTTGATTCCGTTATTAAAGCAATTGAAGAAAAGCAATGATTCGCAATACGTTGTTTCAGAAAACGGAAACCCGATTGCCGTTAGATCATATCAGCGAAGTTTTGAATTATTACAGAAACGCTTGAAACTAAAAAAACGGGGATTCCACGCCTTACGGCACACATTTGCAACTCGAGCGATTGAATGCGGAATGGACATTAAAACCATTGCCGAAATTCTCGGTCACAAGAACTCAACTGTCACGTTAAATCGGTATGCTCATTCTCTGATGGAGCATAAAATTGAAATGATGAATCGTATTGGAAAATTATTATAAAAAGTGCGTCGATTATCATAATCGGCGCACTTTTATCGTCCATATTATACCACAACAATACAAGGAAGTCAATGTATATAACCTTATCTTAGTGATTTTATTAGATATATGTTCCAAATAAACATATTCGGTGTACAAAAACATCGGAATTTGTGCGCCGATTATGATATTCGGTGTACAAAATTATTTGAAGTTTGTTCATCGAAAATGGAGGTGATTTCGTTGGAACAATCGAAAATTGAAGAAATCATATGTAAATTAGACTCTAATCATCCTTTGAGAAATGCGTGCAATACTGAATACCAAAATACGCTTATAGAAAAACTTGCAATCCTGCAAAATCTAAAAGAAATAAAATTAAAAACTCTTTTGTGCGGCAACGAACCATATTCAAAATACAAATACAATCAAGGCGTTGCCGAATTGATGCTTTATATTCTTTTTTCGCAGGAAAAACTCCAGTTCACAAGTGAAGTGGCACAAAATTCGGGCAACAACAGCAATGTCGATATTGCTCTAAAACATAAAGGCATATCTTTTAATTTTGAAGTAAAATCACCGGAGTATGCCGAATCTGAAAAAGGTGTTTTAAGTGGCGGATATGCGAACAGGTTCGGTGATAAACAAAGTAATGCTCTTGTGTTGACCGAATTTAACAATATGTTAGCACCTAATATTGGAGAGGCGGGATACAAAGAGATAAAGGAAACGCTTCTCTCAGATAACAAGGTTAAAGATTGCTTGCTTTCGGCGCAACAAAAATTTAGTGCTCCATCAGCAACGAATTTCAATATATTGTTCATCTGTACAACGACGGCGGAAATGGTTAAGTATTGGAATTATATTGTAAACGAACAGTCGGGATTTTTTAATCTTTTTAGCGATATAAGTTCTTTTCTAAGTACGAATAAACAACCGTTGATTAGAAATGATTTCAACCGAGTCAACGCAATTATCTTGTCAAACGCAATTACACTAAATGAGCGTAGAGACGCAACCGCATGGGACGTTGCAAAAGCAATAAATATTGTTTTATCAAATCCTTTTGCTGAATGTAATTCCGTTGACAAGTTTTGGACTTTATCTGAAATCTTTCCACATAAAACTTGTGAATTTGTAAAAATGATGTTTGATGAAAGAGTTAAACACCCTGATATACCCGAGTTGTGTCACGCATATACATTTGTTTCGGAAAACGGTTTTAACATAAATCAAGAAAAAACTCAAAATGGAGAAAATCAATGAAAAAGGAATATATTGTAAGAAGTTTTGACGTTTCCTATTTTAATCATATGACAACAACAATGGACGAAGAAAGGTTTGAATGGAGTCTGAACGAAGAATATGGCAAACATGGGTTTTCGGTTTGTGCAACTATACCGATTTATAAAGATGGGGTAATTATTGCTTATAAGTTCATTTTTGTAAAAGATTTAGAAGGAGATGAGGAATAATCATGAATAGAACTTCAACGAGAATTATTTTTACAATCTGTATCGCATTTTTGCTTTTCTTTGCGGCGTTTTTCGTAACAAAAAGCGTTAATATTGCTTATGCCGAAGAAATTCAAGGGCCTACCGCAACGGCAACCGGTGCTTGTGGGGCTAATGCTACTTGGAGTTATTATGAAGATACTTCCACATTAGAAATTACAGGTAGCGGAAGCGTCAACACATACAACGTGGGAGCAACGCCTTGGTATTCCTATGGCGACAATATTAAAAAGATTACTGTGAACGATGGGATAACCGGCATTAGCAGTGGCATTTTCAGTGGAATGTCAGCATTGGAAGAGTTGACGATACCGTTTGTAGGAAGAGATCAATACATAAGTTCATCGTCGAGTACTTCTGAAAGCAATAAACATTATCCGTTAGGATATATGTTTGGTAATAGCAGCTATACAAGTTCCGTCGCTGTTCGTCAATATTACACATACGACTACCTTAGTTCGGGAAAATACTATGAATATGGTGGCTATACTGAGCAATACTACATCCCGACGACATTAAAGACGGTGACGGTAACGAATGCAAAGTATATATTCTATGGGGCATTCTCTTATCTATACTCGGATTATTCGACGGGATCAACCAGAACATCACCGTTGAATATAACTACAATCAATCTGAATGAAGGCATAAAGCGAATCGGTTCTTATGCTTTTGCAAGTTACAATTATTGTAGCGAGAGTTACAAAGACAATACAAGTTACCAATACATCACGAGTAATCTTGAGAATGTAAACTTGCCGAGCACGTTGACATACATAAGCGATTCCGCTTTTTACAATTGCGTTAAGTTGAATAACGTAGAGATTCCCGGAACGGTTACTGACATTGGCGACTATGCATTTTGGAATTGCAAGGCTGCTACTATCAATATTTTAAGGAATACAACAGACATTACGGCCTATCAGCACACCTTCACTAATGTTCCCATCGTAAAGTATTTTGACTATTACAGTTACACAAATGGCAATAACACGTTTTACTACAACGTTTTTGACGGAAACGCCGTATTGCAAAAAACCGTAACGACCGATACGGATTTGACGTTACCTACAGCGTTGGGTGGTTATACGCTTGTTAAAGTCGGCAATATGGGCGTGGCGAACTGTACAACGCTTACAAGTATCGTAATTCCCGCTAATATTTCGGAATTATCCGATTATGCGTTTAGTGAATGCACGGGACTCGTTACGGTTACAATTCCAGCAACATGCTTGCATGTGGGTGACTATGCGTTTAACGGGTGTACGAGTATTACAACCACAACCATTGCAGAAGGAGTAAAGTACGTTGGTGACTATGCTTTCTTCAACTGCAAAAACTTACAGGAAATTGTAATTCCGGACTCGTGCGAATACTTAGGGCAAGGAGCATTCTATAATTGTTCCGGAATGAAATCCGCAACTATCGGTATTACCGTTCCTACCATTGAAGACTATACTTTTATGAATTGTTCTTCTTTGGAAACAATCGTAGTCGGATTGAAAGTTACAAGCATAGGCAATTACGCGTTCAAAAATTGTACGTCAATCGGTAGAATTACTCTCAGAAAAGGACTTGTTTCTATCGGCGACGGAGCATTTATGAACTGCTCTGCCATTTCGAGAGTAACGCTTGCAGCGACCATTAGCGACATCGGCTCTTATGCGTTTTATGGCTGTTCTTCGCTTGGTAGTGTAACTATACCGGCAGCCGTTACAACGATAAAGCAATCGACTTTTGAAAATTGCACGTCTTTGGCAGTGGCATCTTACAACGGAACCGTTGGGATTATAGAAAACAGGGCGTTCTACGGCACCGCAGTTTCAGCGTTTGAATTCAAAAACGGATTGACAAGACTCGGTTCTGACGCATTTGCAAAAACTGCATTGACAAACGTTGTCTTGCCGGATTCTCTCACCGTTATCGGACAACACGTATTTGACCATTGTCAATTGACAAGTATTTCTATGCCGAGTTGCGTAAAACTTGATACAAATTGTATCAGAATTTTTGAAAACAACGGCAAAGGTATGGTCGTTACCATTAGATTTGTCAATGATGCTGTTTTGGATGATTATTTGCTTTACAATTCAGGAGCAAAACAAATTGTATTGGAAAACGGTATTGAAAAAATCGGAAATTACACCTTTGCCAAGAACATATTTGCCGAAATCGACCTGCCGGAAACATTGACAGATATCGGAAATTATGCATTTTATCTTTGTGAAAATCTGAACAATGTGCATGTTCCTAAAAATACCGTAAACATCGACACATATGCGTTTGCAAAAACATTTGCAATGACCAATATATACATGCCGGATTCTTTGAAAAATATCGGCGAATATGCGCTTTGGAAAGTTGAAGATGAAGACGTGCATGAATTGTTGACTGTGACAATCTATAATAATTGCGGTAATATTGTTGATTCCCTGTTTGAGAATCAACATATGCAATATGTCGTTATCGAAAATTCGGTTAAAACAATCGGCAACTCGGTTTTTGCAAGTTGTCCGAATTTGCGGAGCGTCATTGTCGGTAATTCGGTTAAAACAATCGGCAACAAAAATTTTGCGGAATGCCCGAAATTAGAAATAGTTTCCGTGCCTGATACCGTGCAAACATTCGGTCAGAATAATTTCTTGAACGACAATTCGGTAACGTTAAAGATAAGAAAAGTTGACGGAACAATCGACGACCACGTTTATCAGGATAATCTCCTTTTTGTAACGACGGTTTTGATTGAAGAAGGAATAAGCGTTATCGGTGAATATGCGTTTTACAACGACACGTCGGTGCAAGTTATTTCCGTGCCGAATTCGGTCAATACAATTGGTCAATACGCCTTCTACAACTGCAACAGCATAAAAGAAATCAACATTCCGAATGGTGTAACGGCCATTCGCTCGCACACATTCTTCGGTTGTGCATCGCTTGAAAACATTGTTACACCGAATAGCGTTACTCTTATAGAAGATTATGCTTTTTACGGGTGCGTAGAAGCAAAGAATCTGACGATATCCAACAACTGTAAATCTATCGGTGATAATGCTTTCTACAACTGCAAGTCTATAACAGTTCTGGAAATTCCTTCGTCTGTCACAAAAATCGGTTCTTACGGATTTCGTTCCTGCGTTTTAATTACCGAACTCGATTTTAGCGATAATGTTGATGATATCGGGGAATGCGCATTCTATGATTGCAACGCATTAAAAATTGTTCGTTTAGGAAAACGTGTAACTGAACTGAAAGACAGAATGTTTTACGGCTGTGTTAATTTGACTGATTTGTACGTTAATGCACCGCTTTCGTTTATCGATGAACTTGCTTTTTATGGTGCAGAAGATGTTACGATTCATTGCGGTCGTGATGATTATATGATTGCTTTCTTTGAAGAAAACGGATTGAATTACGAAATCGATGAATCTTTAGTTTATGAATACAAAGTAGTATTCAAAGATGCCGACGGCAACGTCTTATCCAGCGCACTTTACAAGTACGGTGAAACAGTTACCGAGCCTGCAACTCCACAAAAGGCTGCTGATAACACTTATACCTATACATTTAAGTCGTGGGATAAAGTTATTACTAAGGTTGGCGGAAACGCGGAATATATTGCTGTATTTGAGTCGCATTACATCGATTACACGGTTGTATTCAAGAACTACGACGGAACGGTATTGAGTTCAAGGACTTACCATTATGGTGATACAGTTACCGAACCGTCTGTGCCGACAAAGCCCGCAGACAATACCTATACCTACACGTTCAAGGCGTGGGATAAAGAAGTCACTTCTGTTTCGGATAGCGTTACTTATACCGCTACTTACGATGCAACGTACATTGAGTATACTGTTGTATTCAAGAACTATGATGGAACGATATTGAGTTCAACGACTTATCATTACGATGATACTGTTACAGAACCGCCTGTTCCGACAAAGCCTGCAGACAATACTTATACCTACACGTTCAAAGCATGGGATAAAGAAGTCGCTTCTGTTTCGGGTAACGTTACTTATACCGCCACTTACGACGCAACGTACATTGAATATACGGTTGTATTCAAGGACTACGACGGAACGGTATTGAGTTCAAAAACTTATCATTATGGTGATACTGTCGAAGAACCGTCTACACCGACAAAGCCCGCCGACAATACCTATACCTATGTTTTCAAGGGATGGAATAAGAATATCGTTGCTGTAAGCGGTGACGCAGAATATATTGCTCAATTTGATCCCGTTTATATCGAATATACGGTCGTGTTCAAGAATTATGATGATAGCGTCTTGAGTTCTGAGACATATCATTACGGGGATATCGTCGCAACTCCCGAGACTCCTAACAAACCGTCGGATAACGTATACTTCTATACTTTTAACGGCTGGGACAAAACAGTCGTTGCATGTAACGGAAATGCCGAATATAAAGCAACATATTTGCCGAATTACCGAGAATATAGCATAGTATTCAAGAATTATGACGGTACAATACTGAGTCAGCGCAATTACCATTACGACGATGACATAATCGTTCCGGAAAATCCGACGCAAGAGGCCAATTTGATTGGAACTTTTGAATTTGTCGGTTGGGATAAAGAAATAACAAAATGTCAAGGCGATAAGGTTTACACGGCGACATACGATATCGTTTACATTGATTACACGGTTATATTCAAGAACTACGACGGAATGGTATTGAGTTCAAAGACTTATCACTACAGCGATGCTGTTGAAGAACCGTCTACACCGACAAAACCTGCAGACAATACTTATACCTACACGTTTAAGGCATGGGATAAGGAAGTTGTTTCTGTTTCAGGCAACGCTACTTATACCGCTACTTACGACGCAACGTACATTGAATATACGATTGTATTCAAGAACTATGACGGAACGGTATTGAGTTCAAAGGCTTATCATTACGGCGATACTGTTGCAGAACCGTCTACACCGAAAAAGACCGCCGATAATATTTATGCCTATGTTTTTAAGTCATGGGATAAAAACGTTGTAGCGGTAAACGATAACGCCGAATATATTGCTCAATTTGATTCTGTTTACGTTGAATACACGATAATATTCAAGAATTACGACGGGACGGTGTTAAGTTCTAAAACTTATCACTATGGTGATGCTGTTGAGGAGCCTAAATCCCCTGTTAAGCCGGCAGACAATACCTATACCTATACGTTTAAGGCGTGGGATAAAGAAGTCGCTTCTGTTTCAGGTAACGATACTTATACCGCAACTTACGAGGCAACGTATATTGATTACACGGTTGTATTTAAGAACTACGACGGAACGGTATTGAGTTCAAAAACTTATCATTATGGTGATACTGTCGAAGAACCGTCTACACCGACAAAGCCCGCAGACAATGCTTGTACTTACGAATTTAATGGTTGGAGCAAAGGCGTGACAACCGTTGTCGATAATATAGAATATGTAGCACAATACAAAGCCACCTTTATAGATTACACTGTAATCTTTAAGAATTACGACGGAACAATTCTTTCATCGACAATTTATCACTTCGGAGATGCGATTGCTGAACCGACGAAACCGACAAAGCCTTCTGACAACACTTATAATTATGTATTCAGCGGTTGGAACAAAACTATTACTACTTGTACCGGGAATACAGAATATGAAGCAATGTTTAGTGCCCAATATATTGAGTATTACGTAGTGTTCAAAAATTACGACGATTCTGAAATAAGCAGGCGTTCGTATCATTATGGTGATATGATTGAGGAGGCGGATGAACCTACAAAACCTGAAGATTTGGTTGGAACATATCAGTTCACAGGTTGGGACAAGGAAATTGTGGCTTGTACGCGAAATATGACGTATAAAGCAACGTACTCAACAATATATAAGGAATATAAGGTTGAGTTCAGAGATTACGACGGAACCATTTTGCATTCAGACACCTACCATTACGGAGATACCGTTTTCATTCCGCAAAAGCCTACTCGAGCGAGCGATGAAAAATATGATTACGTGTTCTCAGGTTGGGATAAAGAAGTCGTTCCCTGTAATGGAAATGCCGTATATACCGCCGCTTACGATAAAACGTATATTGAATATACAATTGTATTCAAGAACTACGACGGAACGGTATTGAGCTCAAAGACTTATCATTACGGTGATACGGTTGTAGAACCGTCTGTGCCGACAAAACCCGCAGACAACACCTATACATACTCGTTTAAGACGTGGGATAAAGAAGTTGTTGCTGTTTCAGGCAACGCCACTTATACCGCTACTTACGATTTAACATTCATTGAATATTCAGTTGTATTCAAGAACTACGACGGAATGGTGTTAAGTTCTAAAACTTATCATTACGGCGAAACAGTTGAAGAACCGTCTATACCGACAAGACCTGCAGACAATACCTATACATACACATTCGTAGGTTGGGATAAAGAAATTTCTAATTGCGTAGGCAATGAGACTTACACCGCCACATATTCTTTTGCTGAGGTTAAAGATTCTCGCAATGAAAGCCTTTCCGGTGGTGCAATTGCCGGTATTGCCACAGGCTCGGCTGCAGCGGTAGGTTTGGGAGGTTTTTCCTTGTTCTGGTTTGTAATTAAGAAAAAGCGTTTCTCTGATCTTTTCAAAGGGTTTAAGAAAAAATAAACAAAATTTGCTTTGATTAAAAGTAAAATCTTTTGTAACTCTACACAATAATAGCTCGGCTGAAAAGTCGGGCTATTTGTATGAGATTATTCAACGGATGAAATACTATCGATTATCCGTAAATTGCCATATATCTTTGGCGCATTTTGATAAAGTATTCATACACCGTTGCTTGCGCGCGAGATAAAACTCTACCGATTTCGGGATAACTTAAGCCGTTTTGACGGCATTCCAAGGCAATACGCATATTTTCGGTCAAATTCAGGCTTGAAACGATTTTTTCGTACAAAGTATAATCTTGTGCGATTTCTTCTTTGATTTCGTATGACGGCTCGCTTACGGGCGTTAACGCTTCAAGACTGACCGAACGGTGATAATCACTCGTTTTTCGGTTTATCAACTTCATCATTTTACGGATACAGGCAATCTCGATAGTAATCGGTTTGCCTTTTTTGCTGTAACTTATAACGTTATTCAAATGCTTTCCGTAATGTTCGCAAAGGAATAACGCCCCTTCCTGAACTAAATCGTAAGAATCGCTGAGCATATAGCCTAATTCGTTCTTGTGCTTAATATCGCTATACAGGTCTGCATACATTTTCTGCGCACGGCTTCCTAAGTAGCCTATTTGAAACCGTAGTTCCATAAATGCAATAAGTTCCGCCATTTCAAGCACGTTGTTTTGCGAGATTTCTTCTTTCATAACGCTGAAATCTAATATTTTTCTTTTCATTTGGATTTACCTCCGTCTTCTTCGTTGCATCGCAACGAAATTTATTTTCGCCTTTCGGCAAAAACGGGGTAGCACCGAGAAAAGATAGAATTTTTTCACTTTGATGTCGATTACACGGAAGTCAACGAAAAAGCACAAAAATTGTTGCGTTTATATCGGTCGCAATTAAAAGCAATAGCAAGAATTTTTTGCCGTTGACTTACGATTTTCACTGTGCTACAAACGTAGACCGAAAGGCGATAAATCGGACGGACTAATAAACGGCATAGAAAAAGGCGGTAGAATCAACGTTCTGTCGCCTTAAATCGGGGTTTTATTGAGTTATTTTATAAAGTTGCCGTGAGTATCTCTTTTCTGCGTCAAATAATGGTCTGAACGCTTTATTTGATATTGTTTTGTTTGAAAAGCGATACCTGCAACTCCTTTCAGACAAAAGTAAAAGAGCCGCGTGTTCAAACGCGACTCCCTGTGGCGGAGCGTTAGTAACGTAAATCGAATTATTTAAATTTTGCTAAACTAACGTCTATTGTTTGGGCAATGGATAATATTGTATTATCTTCAGAAATAGAGAAGTCTGTTGGAAAAAAATAATTACCATAACAATCAAATACTTTGCAATTGTTAATATTTTTTTCGTTAAAAAGTCCTTGTTGCTTTGCAACTTCTATTTTTATATTCAACTCGTTATCATCCATAACACACCTCACTTTTTCCCTGATATTACAAATGTTTGTCCTTGGCTGTTCTCAATAAATTTTAATGCACCAGGCAATATATAAGAACTTAAAACATAAGAGTGATGTACAGATAAAACTGCATCTTGCAATGTGGAATCCGATTCTAATTTTACCACTTTTAGCCCTATCTTTTTGCAATCTTCATAATCATAATGTTTGTCGTGCAATTTCGAAAAAGAATGAGAAGCTAAACCATTTACAATGTTAGTAACTTTTGCTTGCTTTTGTTTACTGTTCTTAAACATACAAGTAGATAGCCACTCTGTTACAAGATTGCGAGATAAATCTATTGCGTATTGGCATTCTCCTAAAAATGTCGGTCTATATTGCGATATTATTTCTTTCCAAACAAGGGACATTTGCGGATTTGCTTGTATATCTTTTATAGCACGGTTAAATTCGTCTATAACACCTTCTGCGGGGACATTTCTATATTGTGGGTCAATTGGTCCCAAGCTGGATTCCTTTCCCATAATAATTTCTTTGGCAGAGCAGGCAATCATAGTGCCAGCTGACATTGCCATATGGGGCACGATGACTCTTATATTGTTATTGAAACATTTTCTTAGATATTTGACAATTGCCTCCGTCGCCGTGGTAATGCCACCAGGAGTATGCAATACTAAATCTAAGCCTTTCGCTTTATTCAGTCCGCTAACCGCATTCATAAAGCCATTTAAATCGTTATCATTAATTATCAATTCTGGATTGGTTGACGTTATATTCCCTTGAAGAAAAGTGGAATAATAAACGATAACATTTCTATCAGTATATGCAGCAAGCTGAGAAATATATTGTAGTCGTAGCTGATTTATTGTGTTGACTCTTATGTTGTTTACTTCTTGGTTTATGTAATTGGGGTCTGGATTATTATTAGTAGCTAAAAAATTGTTTATTAGTTTTGTACATTGCGTATTAAATTGCAATTCGATATTAGTAAAATTCGCCATAAATCCCCTTATTTTAAGCGTTGAATTTCTTCTTTAATTTCATCAATTACTTCTGTATTGACTATTATCTTCTTGTCTCCCTGCTTGCAAGAGAACAGATAGAAAACTTTACCGCCGTACTGCTTTGTAAACTCGATATGCGACTTATGTTGAATCCCACGCTCTTTGTATATTTCAGGTATGCTTGAAACTTGAGATACGGGTTTGATTTGCAATCCAATATATTTTCCGTTTATCTCTATGAAGAAATCAACGTTGAAAAGCCTATCCCATTCATCAGGAGCAGGCTCAATCTTTACTTTTAATATTTCCTGAAGTTGCTCATAGATTGTTTTTATTTCGCGAACATATCCATCATATGTTCTGTCAATAACAAGCTCTTTTATGTAATTTATACAATCTTTTTCAGTTATTTCATCAATTTCAGCGACAAGAACTTCTGATATTTTAATATAAAGTTTCTTGCCTAATTCAATAATATGTTCTTCGCTTTTTACATTCTTGAAATAGTAATCCTGCCACTCTTGCAAAGATTTAGGTGCACATTTTCGAATAGCTTCTGAAGTCGCTCCTACATTACGTTTAAAATTCAACTGAAATCTATTTGTTGCACTGTTTAAAACCCATTCTTTAGCCATTTTTCACATCCTCCAAGAATTTCTTTTTGTATTTATAATCAATAGCCGTGTCTACTGATACAAATCCCGTTTTTACCAAATGTCTATTTATAAATGTTTTATTATCCAAATACAAGTAGCATAATAATAAATTTGAACTATCGTATTTTATCGTATCGTACTTTAAGAATACTTTACGCTTTTTTAATTTTTGCTTTAAAAATTCGATAGCTTCATTATAATGTTCTTTTTTAGGTTTAACGCCCAATAATTTAATTGTCAAACCATTATTAAGTATGAGCGTGTTGGGGGAAACAACTTCTTTTACAGAAAACATTTCTTCTTTTTTTGTTTCGCCAGCATCTAACCTTGAGCCAAATTGAAGCTTTTTCACATCAACTTTTTTATCCATTTTATGGGGGTCTTTAAAAAGATACGGCAAAGAAGATATGTTATAATCGGGGTTATCATCCCGCATATATTCAACTATATGGTTACTATTTTCTACAGAAGAGAATTTTTCTTTTATGATAGGAAAGAACTCGTTGTTTATTTCATATCCGATAGAATTTCTTCCGAGTTTCATTGCTGCTAACGAAGTTGTGCCACTTCCAGCAAATGGGTCCAAGACCGTTTCTCCGACAAAAGAAAACATTTTAATAAGTCTTTTAGGCAACTCTTCAGGGAACATCGCAATATGCCCAAACTGTTTTACCCCGTTAAAATTCCAATGAGAAGCAAAATACTCATTCCATTCTTCTTTAGTTATTATTGATTGTTGTTTTTGCTCAACTGTTACTTTTGGTGGTGTTCCAAGTTTTTTAAAAATAAGAATAAATTCATAATCCATTTTCAAAATCCCATTACGAGGATATGGAAAACTACCCATAATTGCTCCACCGCCGGACGTGTTCATCGTTGTAGCTTTCTGCCAAATTATCGCTCCCATATAATCCATCCCCAAAGATTCACAAAATCTAATGATTTCCGTTCGTATCGGGATTACTTTATATCTGCCATAATAAACAGAACGAGCAAATTGATCGCCAATGTTTATACACAAACGGCAACCATCTGAAAGTACACGATTACATTCAGCCCACACCAAATTTAAATTATTTATATATTCCTCATAGCTATCATTGAAGCCAATTTGATTTTCTGTTCCGTAATCTTTTAACTGCCAATACGGTGGCGATGTAATTATAAGTTGAACTGATTTATCTTTGATTTGGTTTAAAGACCGACTGTCGCCAAACACGATTTTATGTTCTGTCATTAAAACCTCCTCGGATATTATATTATTTTTATTATATTATAGCACACTTCTTAAAATTTTTCAACCGCTATTGAGTTTGCGGACGTAGAAAATCTGAAAAAACTTCAAACGGCACTTTGGCGGGTGCTTGACTTATACAAGCGCACCGCTTCGCGGTGCGGTCAAGCACCCGCCAAACAACTCACTTAAACTCGGTAAAAAGACAAACTCAAAGCCGAGCGAAACGGGGCGTTCGCCGCTAAACCGCTTGGCGAATCGCCCCGTAATTCTTCGCTCGTCGACTAAATTTTGAGTTTTTGCTCCTTTTCTTTCTTCCGAGTGTTTTCGTTTGCGTTTTGTTTCGGGCAGTATTTTCCTGCGCCGTCCTTTTTTACTACCGCAAAAACCATTTTTCAGTCCTTTTCGGGTATGGCTTTACTCCCTGAAAACGTCAAAAATCCACGCAAAACCTACTTCAACCCATTCACGCTTTTTTATCGGCGTATGATATAATCGTAGACGTTACAACGACATCACATTTTGGTACATTTCGGTCACATCGATGTCCTTGTGTTTGCCAAATTCTCGTGGTATAGTTGTAACGCAATCGAATAGTCAAAGGCGTATAGCAAGAATAGCAAGCCGAGTTTTTAAGTCAGGAGCGAACTAACTATCAAACGGCGTAAGGACAGATAGCGAAAAGCATTACACCCGTGAAAACAGGGTCGGAGGCGGCATTTTAAGGGCGAAGTACGAAATTTTACAGTCGTATTACGTCCTTTTTCTATTCCTTTTTTGTGAATGCGACAAGATTTGTCGTATTTACGAAATATTATTTTCTCGAAGTCGCAAAAATCTTGCGAGTTCGGGTAATAAAATCTATTCAAAAAAAGGAGGACGAAAAAATGCTGCAAACCGAGTTGAAAGTCGTAGCCGTCGGCGAGCCTGATTTAGAGGCGTTGACCGACGGCGAAAAACGCACTTTCTTTGAAAGTATCTTTTCAAGGATGGTCGAACTACACCAACAAATGCAAACCGAAAACAAAACCTGACTTAAAAGCCGAAAAATTACGCAAAAAAACTAAATAAACTAAACCGAGTAAATAGGAAAATATTAAATTTGAAAATAACGCTAAAAAGCGACAACATAAACGAAATGAAAAGAACTGAACGGAAATCTATTTATGACTTAAACTAACCGAATTGAACTGAATTGAATTGTAATTAAACCGAACTGTAAACGGCAGAGTATGAAATTGTATGGTGTTTCGTATTCTGCCGTTTTTTATTTTCTTTCGCCATACAAAAAATCTAAATCACAAGGAGTAAAAAACTATGAACTACGCAAATATGAAAATCTACTTTGACGGCGGTCATTACGTCGGAATACCGCAAGGAGCGTTTCCGAGCGGAAAAGGCTGTAAAAGGCGCGCCGTTAAACCTATGAAACAACAATCGACGGCAGACATAACGCCGCCCGAAACCCCGAAAGAACGCTTTGAAACGGCATATAAAGAGAGCCAATCTCTATCCAAGCGAGAACGCAAGGCGCATATAAAATCCGCTTTGAAAGATGACTTTGCCGACAAAGCCCAATTAAATGCTTTCGTCGAAAAACACACCGAGAGAATGAACACCAACGCCATAAAACGTAAAGTAAGACTTATGCGAAAGTTGCGTTTGCAAGATTGGAATTTTTTCGTAACTTTTACATACTCAAACGAACTTCACACCGAAGAAACGTTCCGCAAAAAGTTATCTAACACCCTGAAACACCTTGTTGCCCGTAACGGTTGGAAATATGTCGGCGTGTGGGAACGCGGCGAAGATACGAACAGACTACATTTTCACGGCATCTTCTATATTCCCGACGGCAAAATGATAGGAAAACTCGAAGAAGTAAAGGACTACGACACGCGAAACCACCGTATGCAAACGACATACCAAAACACGCATTTTCTGAAACAATTCGGGCGTAACGACTTCAAAGATATTGCCACGCAAGACGATATTTCCGAGGCGGCAAAATACATAACGAAGTATATGGAGAAGTCCGGCGAGCGTTTAGTCTATGGCGGCAAATTACCTACTTACTTCCGCTCGGACGTTTTGGAAGAAGATGTAATATGCACTTTCGGAATTGACGACCGCAAAGTGTTGCTTTTTGATAACTTTACCTGTATCAACGAGGGCGAAATTCTCGGAAAGGTAAGCAAAAAGATTATAGCGCAGTTGCCGCATTGCAACTAATTAGTCTTTCGAATCGGGAAAGGTTAAACGAAAACGACTTTTTCGTCAAGGGTAAAGTGCATTGCTTGGCGCAACCCTTGACGAGAAAAGCCGCAAGCCACGAAAGAAAACAATTTTAATTCGTTTCCGTTTTTTCCGTTCCCGTCGAAAGACAAATCTAAAAAATAAAATTAAAGGAGTAACAAATTTTGAA
>OGFF01000457.1_pt1 | contig 59005 bp, 48 predicted proteins | sample 1570751 | NCBI WGS metagenome assembly OGFF01 (sample SAMEA2581951, study PRJEB24529) | metagenome | biome: Human gut stool | place: China | collected 2011 | reverse complement strand
ACCGCCTTTTCTTGTTATCCAGCCCTCCGGCTGTATCGGTTGAGCAAAAGTCAGCGTGGGAATGGTGTGGTATCTTTATCTAAGTGAAACCCCTGTTTCCCATTTTGATACAGCTCTGTCAGTAATATTTAGTTTTTGGGCTAATTGTACTTGTGTCATCCCTTTTTCTTTTCTACAAGCTGCAATAAACTTACCTATTTCAATTTGATTCATAAATATGCCTCCTTTCTTGCTAAACTTTACATTGTTTCAGTCAGTCTGTATACAAACAATAGGTTGAATTTTCGAACTCAACCATAGGTTGGGGAGAGGTTGTGCCCGATATATTCAAATTCGTTTAACTCAAAAAATTTCAATTTTTTGTGCTAAGCAACATTAGTTAAAGCAATGATATAATACTCTATAATAGGCTGTGGCATCCTGAATCATATTCTTCTTTTAACGCAATGAGCTTATCCCAGAATTATCTTTCCATTTACTATATCCGAAATCACTTCAACCAAAAATTCATGTTCTCGTTCTAAAACCCTGGCTGCCAATGTTTCAGGAGTATCACCTTCTGCAACCGCAACCTTTGTTTGCGCAACAATTTCACCACTGTCATACTCAGCATTTACTCTATGTATAGTAACTCCTGTTTCTTTTTCTTTTGCTTCTATAACTGCGGTATGAACATTTATTCCGTACATTCCTTTCCCTCCGAATTTTGGAAGAAGTGCTGGATGAATATTAAAAATTCTATTATTATACTTTTCAAGTATTGAAACATGTAACATTCGCATATATCCAGCCAAAAAAATCATGTCTATGGAATACTTATCTAAAACAGTCATTATCTCTGTTGCAAGAATTTCCTCATTCCCATATTTTTTTGCACTCATATGAAAATTGGGGATTTTTTCATTATTAGCACGTTGTAATGCCATTGAATCTCCGTTATTACTAATAACCACCGCAACAGTAGCATTTATTTTATCATTTTTACATCCATCTATTATTGCCTGCAAATCACTTCCACTATGTGATGCAAATACCGCTATGTTCATTTTAAATCCTCCTTATACTAAAAATCTGAATTTGATACATGTTAATAAGATACTACAAGCTGCATCTTAAACTTTTCTTCTCCATACACTGCGTGTGGAATATCCTTTGGCATAATGAGTGTCTCACCCTCTGTTAAGATGAATATCTCACCGCCTACGGTAAAACGTCCTGTACCATCAAGGACAGTTACCATTGCATCTCCGCCGGATGCATGTGTAGAGATTTCCTCGCCTTTGTCAAATGAGAAAACAGTCACGCTTACATAGTCATTCTGAACGAGTGTCTTGCTAACTACCTGTCCCTCCTGATATTCTACCTGATCCTTTAATAATAATTTTGTCTTTTTTTCAATATTCTTGTACATATTTCTTTGTCCTTTCGCTTTCAAAATTATTTTTTATTTCTTTTCCATTATCAATCCACTGTCTTATATATGCATTAATCTGTCTGTATTCATTATACCTTATTGTATGTGTTTCATACAGTTTTCTTTTTATCCGATTGTCTTTCATTAATACATATCATTATAAAAGTCTTCCATACCTTCCGGCATCTCGGTTTCATAAAAGCCCCGTCCATTTCTGGTGCCCATTCGAATCGTCATGCCGAGATCCTCATAGACACTGGCGCACTCATAGTCAATCGGCTCTGTCGTTCTGACAAGCTTCTCCAGCTCTTCTGCAGCCGCCATATATTCGTCACCGTCAAAGCCGCCGATCGCCGGTCCTGACGCACCATAATATAAAGTCAGATAGATCACCTTACCATTCTTATCTTCTGCCGCGATTGTATAGTCCAGTAACTCCTCATTATTCTCGGTTGTCTCCTTATCGCCAAATAATGTGACGATCTGACCAATGAACAGACCATGATATTCTGCAAGTGCTTCGTCCCCATATACGTTTAACAACAAATAACTACCTGCCATATCCACGTCATCATTTACTCTGTAAAATGTATAATTCTCGCACAAATATCTCGCTTTCTCTGTTCCATCTGTTTTTTCCGTTGTGCTGTCTTTCTTCTGTGCATCCATCTGATCTGAACTTTCCTCCGTTTCTTTTTCTGATGCTGCTTCTGTCTTCTCCGCTGTCGCATCTACTTCTATTGTCCGGTAATTCTCAGTTGTTCCATCCATACTATATTCGGATGTAGCTACCCATTCTCCATAATCTGTCGTGATACCTTCATCGGCACACCCTGTCATCATAAGCACTCCAACTGCCCCTAATAATAAAATCGTCTTTTTCATATCCGGTGTCTCCCCATATATTCTGTAACTTTTCCATCCTTATTGTACATGTTTTTTGCTACTTTTCCAACTTTTTGCTGTACAACAAAAGGACGGCCGTTTTCACGACCGTCCTCTTATGTCTGTCAATTTTATTTATAATCATTCTCCAGCCCGTCTGCATCAAAGTAATTGATCTTCATAGCAGAACGTACAGCATGAAGAGTTGCTGCTGCTTTCTTCTGTGCAGCCTCGCTTCCTGCCTTTAAGATGTCAAGAACATCCGGAATACGGCTCTCCCACATCTTACGACGTTCACGGATCGGTGTAAGCTCCTTAGCTGAATACTTTGCAAATGGATAATCCTTTTCAAAACGAACTGAACCATATTCATCTGATGTTGCAGTCTCAAGAAGTGTGCCTGCTTCTACAATCACCTTTCCATCAACATTCTTAATATCCTCGTCTGCATAAAGACCAAATACCGCTCCTGGTACTGGCTTCTTTGTTTCTTCATCAAGTTTATTTACAAATAAATGGAACTTCTGTCTCTCATTAGCAAAAGTACTTGTTTCATATACAACTGGTGTCTTATCATCCACATATCTGAATGTTACTACCTGCTCATCCTTATTAAGCACATAGCCAAAAGGTGCTTCTACTTCAACAATCTTATAATTTCCAAGTGGAAGGTCCTTAAGAGTTGCCTTTCCATCCTTTCCTGTTACAAGTGTTGCTACAAGCTCATCCTTTGAATAATACTTAGTTCTGTTACCATTCTCATCTAACTGCATATCTGCTGTATAGATATCCTCGGCAGCATAAACTTCAAACTTCGCTCCAGCAAGTGTGCCCTCTCTATAGATAAATGTCTTCTCGTCTGAATCAGCAAAGAATCCACCTTCATACGCATCAAGCACCTCACCCTTTTTGATGATTGTAAGCTCACCGAACTCTGGCTGGTCTTCATAGTCAATAGTGATAATTGCCTCATATGTGTCCTGATCAACCTCATAGAAAGTATCTGAATCAACAGCTACTTCTACATAGTTCTCATTAAGAACATAGCCATATGGTGCAGCAATCTCTTCAATGCGATAATTACCAACATTTAACACATCTGGTAAAATCAAATCTCCATCCTCATCAGTGAAGAATGAAGTGTGTATAACCTTTGATGGATATGTTGTTGTCATAGACACATATTCCTTCTTATCAAGGTTATAAATCTTAAACTCTGTGTTAGGAATAAGAACTGTCTTTCCTGTATATGCATCCTTCTTAATGATACGAAGTTTTGCAGAAAACTCACGATCAAGGAAGATTCTCCAAACCTGAGGCTTTGTAGGATTATTCTCTCTTACAGTTACCTCAAATGGCTTGATTGTTTCCATGTTGTGTGGTGTTACAGTCTCAAGTACCACATAAGTTCCATATGGAATTGCAATAGAACATGCATATCCCTTATTGTCGGTAAAGATTGTAGTCTTACCATTTTCTCCGATTACAACTGGTGTTGCCTTATCAAAGTCATAGCTGCCATCTGCTCTTACAGGAAGTGATGACTTAAGATAAGCAGTAAATCCTGCTCCAGAAAGCAATTCTGCTTCTGTTTCCTTTCCATCATCAGATACCTTAATTAACTGGAATGGCTGCTTAAATACCTGCTCTGTTGATTTACCGCTTCTAAGAACCTGTGGAAGCATATCTCCCTCATAATCGCATACGATATCATGTTCCTTCTCATCAAGAAGATATCCCTCAGAAGCCTCGATTTCCTTTACATAGTACTTACCAAGATATAAGTCACTAATCTCACACTTACCATCCTTCTAAGAGCTATCCTTGCCATTGTTTCAAAGCCTTTCGCATTTGCCCTAACATCTAACACATAGTGGATATTGTTCTGCTGATACTTGCCAAAGTTTCTCATTACGATTGCACCACCACCTACAAAGTAGACAGGCATCATATCAAGGTTGTAACCACACTCTGTCTGATATCTATAAACTCTATCAACAAATTCGTGTATCTGCTGGTCCATAATCTCTTTGAACTCTTTAGGAAGATTTGTTTTACCAGTCATCATATATTCCTGAATGTCTGATTCATCAATCTTTCTGTTCTTAAGCTGAACTGCCACTCTATTGATTGCTCTCATGCATTTAATAAGTCCTTCATTCTGAGTATCACACTTACTGTTATCTGGTTTCATCAAATCTTTCATACATGGGAAACAGTAACCATTTCCTCTGTAGTAAGGACATCCCTTACACTTGTCTGGCAGATTATCTTTTTTGATTTCTTTGCCACTTTTCTTTTTCCTCCATAATCGATGATATGTCATGAATTGTTTTTTGCGACCCATCCTTGAAAGAAGCCAAAGAACTTCTTATGCCTTTAATATTTTCTAATTGTTTCGTTTTTTTCTTGACATCCGCCTGAATATTTTTTTCTTGCTCATCAAGCAAAAGTTCGATTACCTTTTTTGACTCATCAGATTCCAATATTTCAGCAATATCTTTTATAGAGATATCCAAATCTCTTAAAAAGCAAATCGTTTCCAATGTGGCAACATCCTCTTCGGAGAACAGTCTTCGTCCCCCTTCCGTCAAATCTGTTGGCACCAAAATACCTCTTTCATCATAGTATTGAATCGTTCTTACTGAAACGTTGCACTTCTTTGCAAGCTCTCCTGTTGTGTATAATGACATATCCTGCCTCCTTTCAAGGTCCATATTAGTACATAACGTAGCGTGACAAGCAATATATCACGCTACGTTATTTTTTGATTTTTTCAAATAATCAAATTTTTATATCAAACCAGACAGCGAGAGAAATTCAAATTTAATAATTAGTTTTTTTCGCAATCAAAACTCCAACAGGAGCTAAACCGCCATCCACCAAATTCACTTTGACGACTGTAAAGCCATAATTCGTAATAAACTCACAAAAATTTTCCTTGTTCCATTCTTTGTATGCTTTAAATCCTGTAATAGACATCAATCGCTTTCGTAAACCACTTGATTTTTTCTCTGCCCATAAGAAGGTTGGTGCGTACAAAATACCATCTTTTTTTAATACTCTACGAATTTCCTGCATTGCTTTTTCAGGCTCTGGCATAATGTGCAGTGCATTTGAAATTACTACACAATCAAAATTTTCATTCTCATATGAAAGTGCCATTGCATCGGCTACGCAAAAACTAAGTTTTTCTGTTGTACCTCTCTTTTTCGCTTGCTTAATCATATTTTCCGAAAAATCGGTTGCCGTCCAGCTATTAGTACAATCGGACAATGGGAAAGATAGCTGCCCTGTTCCACAAGCTAATTCTAATACATTCATATCAGATTTGAGATAATCTCTAATATATCCGCAGATTGCATTATAAAACTTCTTATCTGACTCCATCAAAGGTGCATATATTTTTGCAAGTCGTTGCCAATAACCCTTGTTTGCCTTGTCTTTCATATCAAAATCTCCATTTTATTCAATAATACAACTTCAAATTTGCTTATTTTAACCAAATCGGACCGACAATAAATATTCCCCAAAAGAGAACTGTAATAATGACTAAGGCTTCAGATACAGACCAGTAAATGATTTTATATTTTTTTACCGTAAGAGGATATATAAAATATATCAGTACAACTAATAGCTGTAAAATGATAAATAGTATTGTTTCCTCAACCGTTGCAGATATGAAAAAGTCAGCAGCGCCCTTTGCTACACCCTTACCTATAAGCCAGATATTGACTGCCAAAAAAGAAACGATTGAAAGAATTAGCTTTACACCAAATCTATTCATGTTATTCCCCTCCAAATTCCGATTGAGATTTCACCTGTTCAATGGGATTTAATAATTGTTATATTTTATTATCAAATATCTCACAAGCCCTTGAAAACACTAAATTTGTCGCAGTTGAACCTTCCCTTAAACTTTCCCTTGTGTTATATCTTCCCATAGGGTTTCATGCACCCTGATAAGGGAAAAAGCAAGGGAAAGAAAAACTTATAATACAGTATAACACAAAACAAACATGACATGGTGAACTGATTGAAATGCTTATTATTTTTTGTAAATAACCGATTGAATTTGAAAGGAGAACCGATAAAATGAATATTATTTATCCAAGGGATAAGTACCTTTTCTGCAGCAATGTATAAGACTGTGACAATGTGCACAGGGTGTCTTGGTTGAACATCTTAACATTAATTTGGGATAAAAAATCAGAGTGCAGACATTACGATCTACACTCTTATCATTCTAGTTCTTATTATGTTTTCTTTTCTCTTCTTTTCAAATTGAAATCAGCAATCTGATCCACTATATTGATATCTAGTTTACAGCTCAGTCGCTGGTTTGCCTCAATTTTCATATTTACTGAACACACCAAGCAATTGCATTCTTCAATATTTTTATATATCCTTCACATGTCATATTTGGTGTTGTATGTCCAGGGGTAAAGCAACATATTTTCCCTTTTCCATACTCACTTACCCATAGTCCAGGCTGAATTCCATTTTTAGATACTGTGTTTGCAAGCATCGTTACATTAGCCCCCTCAAGCATATCCATCTGGTAATGTTCATCATTTTCAGGAAATGTAAAGCTTGTTACTCCTTTTGTAACGGGATGCTCTTTTAGTATCTCTATCGACAACTCACACTGCTCTGGGTGTGTAATAAACACTGACTGCAAGAGTTCTGTTACAATAGGATGATCCTTTTCTAAATCTGTAACCTGTGCATGAACAGCTAAAAATCCCATACCATTTTTTATAAGCTCCATAAATGTACTAGTCCATTTTTCATCACACCAAATTGGTGTGGGAATTTGGTCATTCTCAATTGGATCCTTAAATGATAAAAATAAATCAATATCCTTATTAGTATATAATTCTTCAGGATTCTTTGTAAAAATAACAGTCCATTCATCTTCCCCGAACAATATATCAACTAACGGGCGAATTGTTTCCTCTCTGTGCCAATAATCATCAACCAAAAACATTACCTTTCCCATTCTTTACCCTCCATTTGATTATTTTATATTATCCAATCGTAAATAATCATCTCTGCAAATTTAAAGCTGTCGAGTTCTTTGTATAGAAATAATATCATTTATTACTTATCGCAATTTAATCCATTCTGAAATAGCCGCCTCCGCTTCTCTGGCAAGGGACTCCTGTTCAGTATTTATTACATCTGACATATCAACCGTTCCTTCTACCATTCCTTCAGGATTATTAGACTCAATAAAACTATGAACTGCATTTTCATACTCTATCACTTCCACTTCTAAACCTGCTGATTCCATATCTTTTACATAACTTTTTGCTTTTTGAGATATTGGATCCTGCCCGGACAGAATAAAAAGCGTTGGCGGAAAATCTTTTTCCAGCTTATCTACTTTGAGTCCTGTTGTCCACGGATAACACAATACTAATGAAGCCATATCAAAATCTGCAAGTTGTAACAATCTCGTACTATCTGCAGCATAATATGCTCCAGCACTATATCCCATTAGAGTAAATTTTGATGGGTCTACACCATAAACCTCTGCATTATCTGCAAAGTATAATACCACATCTCTTATTTCCTCAGATCCATATGATATTGGCTTAACATCTGCCTTTGTGTAGTTTATTGTTACCACAACCACATTCCATAAGCATTTTCTCATAGCCCTCACTATGATAGTTACAATCAATAAAAAGGCATAGTACAAAACGGTGTAGTGACAAATGCCCCAACAATATTAAGAAATAATCCTCTAACATAAAATTGTAAGAATTACTTTTTTTGCTCATACAAACCGCCACAAATTCCAATTAGTAAAGATTATAACATAATATAACATCGCTTACAATTTACCACACACAAAAAAAGCAAGATTTCTACAAGTTTCTGCAGTCCAATAATGAGTGAATGTCATTGAAGCATTTGAGAAGCTAGTTCCCAAATATGCTTTTATGTTTTTGATTGGTGTACTTACTCTCTCTGTACAATAGAACACATAAGCAACTAACTCATATTAAGTTCTATAGTACTTCTGATACCACATAAACATTTCTCGCATGTCTCGTTCACAATCAACATGCATTGATATTCCAAGAGCATCAAACATTGAAATCAAAGCCCAATCATATGACTCTAGGGATTCATCATCACATTGAATACACATACAAGTATCATATGTGAGATATCCGACTTCCAAAATACGAATAAGACGAATATTATTTTTTCTGCACAAATCATTCTTTGCATTTTCAATGCGATAACCATGTATTGTTTCGTGAAATGGTCGAGAAAAGATAAATGCAGCATGTAACTCTTCGCAATAAAACTCAATAGGAACACCAATCAAAGCAAGAGCATTAATGGTAAGCATTCCAAGGGATGGCATACAATCAATAATAATGTAGTCATAATCGTTCCGAATCATTTCAACGTATTCCCGAAGCAACATTTCTCTGGCAAACACATTTACAATAGATACTTCCAGACCTGACAACTCAATGTTTGCCGGGAGAATATCCACATCCTCCTCATGGTGCAAAATGCCCTCATACGGATTGAATTCTTCTTCATTGATAACCGCAATCAATTTGTTTGCTAATGTTACTGATAATTTATCCGGTTCACGGTAACCTAAGCTGATTGTTAAGCTTCCTTGGGGATCCGCATCCATTAATAAAACCTTCTTTCCTTTATTAGCTAAACCAATACCTAAATTTACCGCAGTGGTCGTTTTTCCGACTCCGCCTTTCTGGTTTGCGACTGTCATAATTTTTCCCATAGTAAATTCCTCCTACTTTTCTACAAAAATTTCTCAAAATACTTGTTTACAATGAACTCCATTTACTAAAAATCCTCATTTTTTCAAAAATTTGATTACATGATGCCAAAAAAAGAACACTTTCAAACTAATGAAAGTGTTCTTTAACGTGTAAAATCATCTATTTTTGCCATTTGGGGTATGCAAATCAATGCATATCCCAGCATATTTTGAGTGATATTTGTAGTAATTTTGTAGTAAAATATTTTTGATAGGCTCGAAACCCTTGATTTTACTGGGTTTATTTATCCAAACTCTTCATCGTCGGGAACAGGAGAACATCCCTGATCGCCTGTGAATCTGTAAGGAGCATAACCAGTCTGTCTATACCATAACCGATACCGCCTGTAGGTGGCATACCGATCTCAAGTGCATTGAGGAAATCCTCATCTGTGTGCTCAGCTTCGTCGTCTCCGGCTGCTGCGTTCGCATCCTGAGCGGCAAATCTCTCACGCTGATCGATAGGATCGTTCAGCTCTGAGTAAGCATTACACATCTCCCATGTGTTGATAAAGAGCTCGAAACGCTCAACCTTTGTAGGGTCTGAAGGCTTCTTCTTTGTAAGTGGTGAGATCTCTATTGGATGATCCATGATAAATGTAGGCTGGATCAGATTCTCTTCACAGAACTCCTCAAAGAACAGGTTCACGATATCGCCCTTCTTGTGACGCTCCTCGTACTCTACATGATGCTCGTCAGCGATCTTCTTTGCCTCAGCATCATCAGCAACCTGATCAAAATCAACACCTGTATATTTCTTGATAGCATCGACCATAGTCAGACGCTCAAATGGCTTGCCAAAGTCGATCTCTATTCCATTATATGAAATCTTGGTGCTTCCACATACCTTTTCTGCGAGGTAACGGAACATTGACTCTGTCAGCTCCATCATACCATAGTAATCTGTATATGCCTGATATAACTCCATGAGGGTGAACTCAGGGTTGTGACGTGTGTCAACGCCCTCATTACGGAACACTCTTCCAATCTCATATACTCTCTCAAGGCCACCGACGATAAGTCTCTTGAGATAAAGCTCCAATGATATACGAAGCTTTACATCCTCATCGAGCGCATTGTAATGTGTCTCAAATGGTCTCGCTGCAGCACCACCAGCATTGGATACAAGCATAGGGGTCTCAACTTCCATGAAATCACGTCCAGCCAGGAAATTACGAATCTCCTTTAATATCTGTGATCTCTTGATGAATACCTCCTTGCTGTCCTGATTCATGATCAGATCCACGTATCTCTGACGATATCTCATATCTGTATCTGTCAGTCCATGGAACTTCTCTGGGAGCATCTGGAGTGACTTGGAAAGTAGTGTTATCTCTTCAGCATGTATGGATATCTCGCCCATCTTTGTTCTGAAAGCATATCCTTTTACACCATATATATCTCCTATATCTGACTTCTTAAAGTCAGCATATGACTCCTCACCGATCTGATCTCTGGCAACATATACCTGAATATTGCCCTTGAGATCCTGAATATTACAGAAAGAAGCCTTACCCATGACACGCTTGAACATCATACGTCCCGCAATGCTCACATTGATAGGTGAAGCGTCCATGATTGCTCTTCTCTCATTGTAATCGTTGTTGATAACTTCTCTCTTCTCTGCCTCGTCAAGACCTTCTACTGAAGGCTCCTGTCTTCCCGCAAGGAGCTCAGCCTCGAGTGCTGTGTACATGTCCTTTACTTCTATACTGTGCTGCTGCACATCGTACTTAGTTATAACAAATGGATCCTTGCCTGCTGCCTGAAGATCTGCCAGTTTCTCGCGGCGAACCATCTTCAGCTTATTAAGATCCTGCTCATTTCCCTTGTTATTCTGCTCTGCCATCTTCTCCTACAGCTCCTGTCTCTTAATATCAAGTACTCTGTACTTAAATTCTCCGTCCGGTGCCTCAACCAGAACTTCCTCACCGACCTTTGCACCCTTGAGTGCCATTCCAACCGGTGACTCATCTGAGATCTTGTTGTTCATGATATCTGCCTGTGATGAACCAACGATATCATACTCAACTTCCTCATCATACTCATAATCATACACTATTACCTTACAACCGATACCGACAACTCCTGTATCGACCTCGTCCTCATCTACGACCTCAATATTCTTAAGCATTGCCTCGAGCTGTTCGATCCTCGCCTCGATGTCTCTCTGCTCATCCTTTGCTGCATCGTACTCTGCATTCTCTGACAGATCTCCCTGCTCTCTTGCCTCCTTGATCTTGGCTGCAATCTCTCTACGTTTGTTAACCTTCAGATCCTGAAGCTCTTCCTCAATTTTTTTGAGACCTGAATAGGTAACTACATTCTTTTTCTCTGCCATCGCCGCACATACCTCCTAAAATATTCTTATGATTATATCCTATACTATGGTATAAAAAAATGCGGAAGATGGGACTTGAACCCACACGGTATTGCTACCACAGGCACCTGAAGCCTGCGCGTCTGCCAATTCCGCCACTTCCGCATGTTCACAACGAACGTTAATATAATAAACTGTCAGCTATGATATGTCAACCACTTTTTTCAAAATAAAGATCAAATAAAGACTGTACCTTTTTACAAAAATACAGACCACACGACATAATATCGTATGATCTGTACTTATTTTCTGCTGATTCCCGTCTTTTATATCCTGTACGGAATCTTTATGCTTATATACTACTTAGAGCTCTTAGCACCTGCTACTGCTGAATAAGCTGACTGAGCTTTTACTCCGGCACCACTCACTGCAGCTGCTGCAACCTTATAGTAATATGTGCCGCCCTTTGCCGCCTTCTTGTCAACATAGCTTGTTGTTGCCACACTGGCGATCTTGGTGTACTTACCATTCTTGCTTGTAGAACGGTATACCCAGTAACGCTGAGCACCTGCCACGGCATACCACTTTACTGTGACCTGTCCCGCTGCTGTGTTCTTTGCGCTGCCCATCTTTGGTGCTGCAAGCTTGTGCTGGTATTTAACGAAGTACTTTGCATTACCCTCATATATATAATGGCTATTACCCCAAGCTCCTTCAAAAGATAACTGTGCCACTACATAGTATTCATAATCTGTCTTTACCGAATAATCCTTGTCCTCATACTTTGTAGCAGTTACATTACCCCTCCTCTGGGTTTCTCCGCTCTGCTTGTTTGTTCTGTATACAGAATATCCTGATGCACCCGGCACAGCCTTCCAGGAAATGACAGCCGATGAATTGGTCTTTCTGGATACCTTGACTCCCGATGCAAACGGCATACAGTTTACATTGATCTCAATTGGGGTGTCGCTGACAACTGAGCCCTTGTATGGTCTCACCCTCACATATGTGTATTTCATTCCCTTGGTACTTGTTCCAGGGTTCTTAAATCTGTATGTGTTCTTTGTGCCAGAAGAGATCTTTGCGACATTCTCTTCCTTGCCTGTATATCTGTTATACGCTGTGATCACATATCCTGATGCCCAGTAGTTCTTATCCCATGCCAGATTCGTATATATCGCAAGTGTCTTCTTGTCCTTGCTGATGGCTGTACTTATATATGTAGCTCTGAGATTATATATATTATCATCGTAGCCCATAATGACTCTTCCGGTATCATTCTGGTTCTCACATACGACCTTGCCATTTGATACATTCTGTGCCTTGAGCATAAATTTGTAAAGATGACCATTCTTCAGTCCCTTGACCGTATACGAATTGCCCTTTGTGACTCCAAGCTTGCTGTACTGATTACCGCTGATATCGGTCTGCATATACCATATCTCATATACATTAGCGCCTCTGACCTTATCCCATGTCAGCTTCACCGAAGTAGATGAGGTGATCTGCGCGATAGGAACCGGAGTGCCCATAGTCACCTTCACACCGACGGCCGCTGTGGTATTTCCAGATACCAGCTTGCCAGTCCTTGTCTCATAGTACTTTGGGATCACCTTATAATAGTAGATCTTTCCCGCCTTGACTGTGGTGTCTGTAAACTCATCACCGGTTATCGTCTTGATCTTCTTGTAGCCGCCATTTTTACTTGCCGATCTATAGATGTCAAACTGATTATAAATTCCTCTGTCTTCGATGTTTAACTTAACACCTTTGTGGTCCAACTCGGCATTTACATATATATTTTTCCAATTGTCTGCACTGACTTTAATGACAGGGGATGTTGCAATCACCTTTGTGGTCTTTATATAATCGTCCTTTTCAGCGACTACCTTTATCTGATAGTAGTACGTCTTTCCATATGCTGCATTGTAGTCATAATTGTAACAGTTCGTTCCGCCATACACCGTGTTGCTGGATATCTTCTTGAACCCGGTCTTTGGATTTGTCGATCTGTATACATAATAGTCGTATTTAGCCGAAACTCTTGATAAAAATTCTGTATTTACGTATAGTGATGCATATTTAGAGTAGCCGGTCTCGTCTATCTCACTGTTCCACCAGCCGCGCGTCGTACTTTTATCAAAAACAGGAGTTTCAAACTTTCTGTTGAAAGTCTTTGTGACTGTTGAGCCATCACTTCCCTCGGCTTCAATCTTAAATGTGTATGTCACACCGGCCTTTCCGTAGAAATCTGTGTTTATATCCCAGTATCCATATGACGTCTTTCGTGACGCGAATTCAACTCCATTTACATATAATTTGGCACTCGTTCCTGAGCCCCAGACACTTATCCCAACATGGTCATCTGTCACTGTAGCAGAATTTCCTGCTTCTATTCCGTCTATTGAAGCAGAAACAGTATCCTCTGCAACAACAGCCTGTCCCTGATCCAGGCTCTTGGTAGCCGCCATAGCCGGCGCAGCCTCTCCAAACATCAGTACAGAGGCAAGCGCTACGCATAATGCTTTGCTGATTATCTTTTTCTTCATACTCTACCCCTTTCCCTTTATTTGCTTATCTTGACGCCCTTTGCCTTGGATGCCGCTGACTTTACTGTCTGTCCACAGTCATTTATCGTGTAGGCAACTACCTTGTAGTAGTACGTCTTTCCCTTTTTAAGCTTCTTATCTGCATATACACACACATTCTTGGACGTCGAAGCAACCTGTACATACTTTCCGTTTGCCTTATCTGAACGATATACCTTGTACACCTTTGTGTTAGCAGTCTTTGCCCATTTTACTGACGCGGTTCCCTTTGCAGGGTTTGTGACCGCTTTGATCTGAGGCGTTGAGAGTTTGTGGAAATATATACCATACCCTGCACTCCATCCACTGTTGAACGCCGTCTTTGATGTTGACGCATACACGCTGTATGTATATCCCAGTCCATTTGTCACATGTGTATCTACATATGAGGTTCCCTTTACCGTTGCCAAAGTCTGTGTGACACCCAAAGCCGTGGTCCTGACCACTGTATATTCCGTTGCGCCCTTTACCGCTGTCCATGCAACTGTGACTGCTGTACCGGATTTTCTTGAGACCTTCACCTTCGCAGGACTTGGAAGCGTGTTAAGCTCATATCCATCATATTCTGATACACCGATGGTCTTTCCCTTGTATGGCAGTACCTCTATATCGGTGTACTTAAGCTCCTTTCCAACTACTCCCGTGTTCTTAAATGTATAGGATGTAGTCTTTCCGGATGTGATTGTCTTGACCGTCTCTTTCTTGTTTGTATAGTTGTTGTAAGCTGTTATCTTGTAGCCCGATGCATTCCAGTCTCTGTACCATGTCATTTGGTAATAAACTGCAACTGTCTTGGAATCTGCATTTGACTTTACAGGAGTCCTATTCAGATCCTGTACCGAGCTTGTGTATCCCATAATACGTCTGCTGCTTGCACTCATAGCATACTTTACTACGCTTCCAGCCTTCTTTACTGTGCGTATCTTCACATCATACTCGCCATTTGCTGCAAGGCCCTTGATGACGCATGAATTTTTCTTTGTGACAGCCTTCTTTACAAATGCGTCACCTACCACATCTGATCTTCTGCACCATACCTCATATGACACATCTGCGCTGTTTTCTGCATACCATTCACACTTCATTGAATTTGTGCCAACCTGTGTGAGTGTTGGTGCCGAACCGTCCATAAGATACTTTGCTGCAACGGCTTTTGTCGTGTTACCAGTAATCGTCTTACCGGTTGTCGAATCATAGTACATTGGAATTATCTTGTAATAATATACAGTTCCCTTTTTCACTTTTGCGTCAGTGTAATAATTTGCATATGCCGTAGCTATTTTCTTAAAGCCCTTCGTCGCACTGGTAGAACGGTATATATCATATCTGTTTGCCAAGTCCGACCATATACTCAGATTAACAGTTCCGTTTGCACCCTTATCTCTTCCTGATACATATGCATCAAAGCTGCACTCAGGCTTTCCATAATGAACTCCCGCAGCTCCAGACACTGCCAGAACCTTATCTGACGTAACATACTCACTTGTTCCTCTGAGTATCCTTACCTTATAGTAATATGCTGCTCCCGCCTTTGCCGTGGTGTCAACATACTCCAGGCGCCAGCTCTCTGAGGAAGTTCCCTTGTAGATGCACTTGAAACCGCCATTTGACTTTGTTGATCTGTAAACCTCATACTTATAATTGTGGCCATTCTGATTGTGGATATTCGCTGACACACGAATTCCGTCCGGCTGCTTTATACCGGTCTCACTCACCTTTCCACTTATGCTTTCGGCTGTTATTGCCGATGTACCACTCCTAAAACCAACTGACGCAGCAACCAATTTCTCCTGGGACTTAACCACCGTGCCCTCAGAATTGGCAATCCTGACCTCCACTGTGTAGGTTGCTCCCGGAACGGCATCTATCTCCTTGCTCACGCTCAGATAATATGAATCATAATCATATGACTCTTCCGCCGCTTTCTTGCCGTTGATATAAAGTACCGCCTTACAGCCAGCTCCCCCTGCACTTATCCTTATGTTTGATCCGTAATCCTCGTAAACATTCAAATAGTCTACACGCGGGGCACTCACCGCTACATCTGCGATGCTCTCGTCAGCCACTACACTGACCGCTTCCTTGCTGTCTGCCGAGCTGCTCTCCGCCGCTGACACTATTCCCACATCACCGAATACCATCGCGGAGGCAAGAGCAATGCACAGACACTTGCTTGCAATGCCTTTTCTCATAAATTCCCCTTTCTCTTTCCCGGTCAGGTGCATCCCATGCCCTGATCCTGTCCACTTAGCCAGTCTTACAGCCTTCAGACAGGTGTTGCCATACAGGAACACCACTTCCCTGTTTTAAATAATATTAATTCTTTTTCATTTTATATACATATTTTGTTTTAGTCAACATGATTAAACTACAAAGACAAAATTATTCAAAATGCACAATCCCTTATATGCAAAAAGGCAGTGGAAATATCGTCTACTTCCACCGCCTTACATGCGATATGTTACATCAGCTATTTATTCTTCTGTTGTACTCTCTTCTGTTGTATTCTCTTCTGTTGTATTCTCTTCTGTCGCAGATTCACTGTCCGCATCAGTTGCTGTCGCAGTCGTCTCCACCGCTCTCTTCATAAGGAAATCAAGGACGTTCTCCTCCGTCGCATAGAAGTTTAGGTCGTCCTCTGAATAGTACTTGTCAACGTCCTCATCGCTCTCCAGATCGTTCTCCTCAACAACCTTGGCCCTGTATGCCTTCACGTCCGCATCGTCAGCTATCAGGTTATTGTCAAGAGCTATACATGATACTACGATCTTCTCCTTCATGACGCTCTCAACTATTGTATGAAGCTTCTCAAGGAACGCTGCCTCATCGCTGCATCCGTAGAAATATGCCATATAAGTGCTGAAATCTATTCCATAATTCTCTGCATTCTGCTTTGCATTGTCTACAGTTGTCTGGATATATGTCTTTATCTCATCCTCTGGATACTTGTCAAATGTGACCTTCTCCTCTACTGCCTTGAGAACTGAGGTTCTATCCTCATCATCAGCTGACTTGTCCTTATCTGTCTGAAGGTCCTCTCTGAGGTGCTCTGTGTATGCATCCGTTGTGGTGTACTCCCCACCTGAAGCCTTCTTTACAAGTGCATCTGTGTACTCCGGCACTGTTGTGACCGAGATATAGTTTACGGTAACCTTGTAAGTAGCAGTCAGTCCTGCCACTGTGGTATCTGAATAATCGTCTGGATATGTAACAGTGATCTCCTTCACGTCACCAGCCTTGCTGCCTATGAGCTGATCATCACTGCCGTCACCCAATGTATTGTTGCCAATAGTAAGAGAATAACCTGTCTTGCTGTCTTTCTCCGTTCCGGATATCGTCTCAACATAGTCAACGTTAACTTTATCGCCATCTTTTATGGTGCTGGTCTTATCTTCGCTTGTCTCAGAGTTATCGTTGCAGAAACTATCTATAGAACTCTGAACATCGTCATCTGTAACCTCTCTGGAAGCCGGGACATACTCTATATCAGTATATGCTGCCTTGTCCACCACTGCGCACTTTGAATACTTGTTAAACTGGCTTTTGTTGCTGCTGCATCCGGTCATAAGTCCCGCACACATCGCCGCCATGATTCCGGCTGCTATTATCTTCTTAGCTCTCATAATATTTTTCGCTTACCCCTTCGTTATCTTTTATATATCCAGCACTTTACTCTGCTGCTTCTGTATCTGCTTCTGTGTCTGTATCTTCTGCTGTTGTAGCTTCTGTTGCAGCTGCTGTTGTAGCTTCTGTTGCAGCTGCTGTTGTCGCATCCACAGCCTTCGCATCCTTGTAAAGCACATCGTTCATGACCTTGTAAGCAAGAGCATTGTACTTGATGTCAATAGCTGACACATTGCTCCTAACGCTCTCCTCATCAACATTGTTCTTGGCTGCATAATCAGCAATATATTCATCAGTCTCCTGATCTGTAACTGTCAGTCCCTCAGCCTTCGCTATGGCACACATTACCATCTTCTCCTTCAGAGACTCCTCGCAGATATTGTATATAACCTGAGCAAATGCATCCTCGTCATCATATCCATAATAGTACTTGATATATGTTGCATAATCCATACCGTAGTTCTCAGCCTGACTCTTGATGGATGTCACAAGCTGCTGTGCACTTGCCTGTACCTCTTCTGCAGAGAGATTCGAGATCTTACAGTTGTTGATGACCTTGGTCATGATATCGCTCTGTGCACTTGCAAGGGCTGAATCCTCCTTGCTTTTATTCAGCTCCTCACGTACAGATTCCTCGTACTCCTTTGTCGTCTTGTAATCTGTGTTGTCTGAAACAAGCTTATCGTTGTATGTGGCAGGCTTATCAATCTTGATATAGTTGAGAGTAGTCTTGAACTCCGCCTCCTTGCCCGCAAGGCTTGTCTCACCATAATTTTCTGGGAATGTAGCCGTTACAGTGAATGTCTCTCCCGGCTTATGGCCTATGATCTGATCCTCAAAATTATCTATGAATGCACCGGAACCAAGTACAAGATCATAGCCACTTCCGTTGGTATTACCACCGTTGAACTCCTCTCCGTCAACTGAACCTACATAATCTATATTGACAGTGTCTCCCTTCTTTGCTGCATTTGTTGTATCCTTGTCAAATGTTCCAAGTCCATCAACAAACTCATCTATCTTCTGCTGAACCTCGTCGTCTGTAACCTCAACGTCCGTCTTGGTATACTCAATACCCTTGTAATCGCCAAGCTCAACATTCTCTGCATATTTCTCTACATACTCATCTATGCTCTCTTCATTCGCCGCTACATCCTCTGCCACGTCAGAAGCTGTAGCCTCTTTCTGAGTATCACCCTTCTTATCATCGCTCTTATCTCCACATCCGGTCATAAATGACATGGACAATGCCAGTGCAAGAACGACCACACACCCTTTTTTGAACTTTCTCATAAATATTACCTCTTTTATTTTTTATTTGTAGAAAACCCATTTGTTAATGATAATCTTCAACGAATTAACTTATATCATATTTCTTTGTAAAAATAAAGCAATTTGACTTAATTCATACAATTCTCACAAATAGCTGTATATATGATTACTGCCTGATACCGCTTTCTATTTTGTATACGTTTTTGTGACGCAATCAGCATCTTCCACATTAATCAAACGCAAAACTACAATATGTTGTGCCCACATATTTTTTTATTTTCTATATTTTGTATTTTTTACAAATAACATATGGACAAACATTTTTACGGGTGATATAATCAACGATATTGACACACACTGTAAAAATTCTTATACACAGATCATCTGTGCAGAACATTTTACAAAGCCAGGGAAACTTGCGACGGAGCACTTAATTGTCGCTAATTTTTTTGCGGCTTTTTCAAGCCAAACACGACATATTGTGTTTCTTTTTGCTTTGTCCCACTATATTTAGTGTCATATGGTTATACATAGAATTCACAACACACACAGGGAGAATGGGAAATGTTAGTAATCAAAAGAGACGGTCGTGCAGTCAATTACGACCGCAGCAAGATAATTTTGGCCATCCAGAAGGCTAATTCCGAGGTGGAACCTTGCGAAAAGATTTCTGACGATAAGATCGAGGAAATTGTCGGAAGTATCGAAGCCAAGAACAGGAAAAGAATGCTGGTTGAAGACATACAGGATATCATTGAACAAGGCATCATGGCTGACGGAAAGTTTGTCCTCGCCAAAACCTACATTATATATAGATACAGCAGAGAGCTTATCAGAAAGGCAAACACCACCGATGATTCCATACTGAGTCTTATCCAGAACAGAAACAAGGACGTTATGGAGGAGAACTCCAATAAGAACGCCACAGTAGCATCGACACAGCGTGACCTTATAGCCGGCGAGGTCTCAAAGGATCTTACCAAGAGAATGCTCCTCCCTGAGAAGATATCAAAGGCTCATGAGGAGGGTGCCATCCATTTTCACGATGCCGACTACTTTCTTCAGCCTATCTTCAACTGCTGTCTTATCAACATTGGAGATATGCTTGACAACGGGACTGTCATGAACGGCAAACTCATCGAGAGTCCTAAGAGCTTCCAGGTTGCATGTACCATTGTCACACAGATCATCGCATCTGTTGCGTCAAGTCAGTACGGTGGCCAGTCTGTTGACGTTCGTCACCTGGGCAAGTACCTCAGAAAGAGCTATAACAAATACAAGAAGAGATATACTGAAGAATTTGGTGATAAGATAGATTCTGAGACACTTGAGAAGCTCATCACCGAGCGACTCAAGGACGAGCTGAAATCAGGTGTACAGACTATCCAGTACCAGATCAATACCCTGATGACGACCAATGGCCAATCTCCATTTGTCACCCTGTTCCTCAATCTGAGGGAAGATGACGAATACATCAAGGAAAATGCCATGATCATTGAAGAGATCCTGAGACAGAGACTTGAGGGAATCAAGAACGAGGCCGGTGTATATGTAACCCCAGCTTTTCCTAAACTCATATATGTCCTCGACGAGCACAACTGCCTCAAAGGCGGCGAGTATGATTACATAACCGAACTTGCCATAAAGTGCTCAGCCAAGAGAATGTACCCTGATTACATATCAGCCAAGAAGATGCGTGAGAACTATGAAGGCAACGTATTCTCATGTATGGGATGCCGTTCATTCCTCTCACCTTGGAAGGACGAGAACGGTGAGTACAAATGGGAAGGACGTTTCAACCAGGGTGTTGTCAGCCTGAACCTTCCACAGATAGCAATACTTGCAAAGGGTGACGATGACAAGTTTTGGAGTCTGCTGGATGAGAGACTTCAGCTTTGCTACGATGCACTTATGTGCCGTCATAGAGCGCTCGAGGGGGTCACATCGGATGTCAGTCCGGTCCACTGGCAGTACGGTGCCATAGCAAGGCTCAAAAAGGGCGAGGTCATAGACCCTCTCCTCCACAATGGATATTCGACTATTTCTCTGGGATACATCGGAGTATACGAGACAACGAAGCTCATGCGTGGTGTAAGCCACACCGATCCGGCCGGGGAGGAATTTGCACTCAAGCTTATGCACAAGCTCCGCGCAGCCTGCGACAAGTGGAAGTCCGACACAGGTCTTGGATTTGGTCTCTACGGCACGCCTGCAGAGAGTCTTTGTTACAGATTTGCAAGAATAGACAAGGAACGCTTTGGAACCATCAAGGATGTCACCGACAAGGGTTATTATACGAACTCATATCACGTTGATGTCCGTGAGAAGATAGATGCTTTCAGCAAGTTCAGGTTTGAGAGTCAGTTCCAGACCATCTCATCGGGTGGCGCTATCTCCTATGTCGAGATACCTAACATGAGAAACAATCTGGATGCTCTGGCGGAGGTCGTCAGATACATCTATGATAACATACAGTACGCCGAGTTCAACACCAAGTCAGATTACTGCCATGTGTGCGGATATGACGGTGAGATCATCATCAACGATGACGGTGAGTGGGAATGCCCTCAGTGTGGCAACAAGGATCACAACAAGATGAACGTCACAAGAAGAACCTGCGGATACCTCGGAGAGAATTTCTGGAACGTTGGCAAAACCAAGGAGATCAAGGCAAGAGTTCTCCACTTGTAAAAGATAAGTTGGATTAAAGGAAAATAAGCAAAAAGCTGTTAAAACCTCTTGATATATCAGTCATACTGGTATATTATTAGAGCATGCAAGTAGTTCTGATATCATATATCAGTTATTTATGATCAAAGTTTTTGAACAGTTTTTATTCGTATTTAACTAAGTGCATTAATAATTTCAACTGTATGGTCTGCATGTCGTAGAGGGCAACGCAGGCCATACTTTTGTGTTAAGGTTTTTTCACAAATGTTTATTTCATAAATTTGAAAGGATTTTATTATGAATTACGCAGACATTAAACAATTCGATGTAGCAAACGGCACTGGCGTGCGCGTATCAGTATTTGTGTCCGGCTGCACGCATCACTGCAAGGGTTGTTTCAATCCCGATACATGGGACTTTGGATACGGCAAACCGTTCACTGATGTGGAAATCGAACATATAATAGACAGCTGCAAGGAGGACTATATCGCAGGCCTGTCACTTCTAGGCGGAGAGCCAATGGAATATGTGAACCAGCAGGGACTGCTGCCACTTGCGCGCAGATTCAAGGAAACATACCCGGACAAGACTATATGGTGTTACACCGGCTACACATTTGATACAGATCTTCTGAACAGAATGTGCAATGAATGGGAATACACCCGGGAACTTCTCTCTTATATCGACGTTCTTGTGGATGGAGAATTTATGGAGGACCAGAAGGATCTCTCCCTCAGATTCAAGGGATCACGCAATCAGCGCATCATCGATGTTCCTGCATCCCTCGCCTCCGGAGAGACTGTACTCTGGAATGAAAAGGGTCGATACTTCTGATATAAGTATTATAGTAAAAAGCTGTGAGACTCTCTTCTGCTTTATAGCAGAGCTGAATTGAGACTCACAGCCTTTTTATTTGCTTCTTAGTCTTTTACTTGCTTCCTGTCGATCCAAAACCTCCCTCACCACGAACTGTCTCAGAGAGCTCATCCACCTGATGAAATGCCCCTACTATATATGGAGCGATCACGAGCTGGGCAATCCTCTCCCCCGGCTCCACTGGCTGTGCCTGTGTACCATGATTGTGAAGAGCCACCATGATCTCTCCTCTGTAGTCCGCATCAATGACGCCAACCTTGTTTGCAGGTGCCAGTCCTTTTTTGGATGCCAAACCACTTCTCGCATATACCAGTCCTGCATAACCTGCTGGAATCTCCATAGCTATGCCTGTGTGTATCAGCACTGTCTGTCCCGGTTCTATATCCACCGCCGAGTCAAGACACGCATACAGATCTGCTCCGGCAGCATATTCTGAACCGTATGTTGGTATGATCGCCTTGTCATCAAGTTTTTTTATATTTATATCGTATATCATAATTCTCATATCTCCTCTTTTTCTGTAATATAAACTGCTAATCTGCATTTTCACATCATTTGAACGATATCTTGTTGTACACATCCATATCCACTCTCTTACTGTATGAATAGCTGCTGTCCAACTCATCTATCCAATCTGACATCAGGTTGTCGTAATACTCTCCATCCGCAGCCTCCGTAAGTTTCTCCTTGTTTTCAGCAGTTGCGGTCTCATCTGTGAGGCTTATCATCTGGAATATATGATATCCATACTCAGTCTGTACGACCGGCGAGATATCCCCATCCGACAGGCTGTAGAGTATATCTAGTGTATCCTGACCGTATGTGCTGACTATCTCATCCCTGCTCATTGTGTGTGTTCCCGCATACTTCAGGGATTTTGCACTTCCAAGGAACGAAATGTTGAGATTTGAATTGTCTGACTCCTCAACGATAGCTGCATATGCCTCATCAGCTTTCTTTTTCTGAGCATCTATCTTCGACTGAGGATACAGGGTTATATTTCCAAAGTCATCCTCCGAATAACATTCAAAGAACATATCATAAAATGTGCTCATCCGTGCCTGCTCATCAGATATCTCAGTTGAACTCTGTTTCATGACATAAGTGTATATCTTGTCAGCCAGAGCACTCTCCTCAAGAACCTGTTTCACTGTGTTTTCCTCAAGTCCAACCTCGGCTATCTGCTCATCCGTCAGCAGTTCGTAAAACTTTTCTGCATCCTGCTCCTGCATTCTCTGCTCACTGTCGGTAAGGCTTATTCCATACTCATCCGACTTAGTGATCAGTGTCTTGGTCTTGACTATTCTTGATATCGTCTCTCTTCTCGCAGAATCCTCGGCGTTCATTTCTAATCCGTCGTCCGTAACTATGCTCTGTCCCCACACATCCTTGCCATACTTTGACTCATATCTTTCCTTGACCGTCCTGGCGTACACATATACCTCATCAATATATATATCCTGTCCATTGTATCTGAATACAACTTCTTTTTCCGTGTCCGCGTTGCCATTTCCGCCACATCCCACAAGCATCATGCCGATCACGCAAGACATTATCATCCATATAAATCTTTTCAACTAATCGGTGCCTCCATTCTTCGTTTCATTATCTGAGGTTATGAGAAGCTGTGAGATATCCGCAACGACAAATCCTGCCTGTCTCAGTATATCCCTCTTCTCCTCCTTTGAAAGCTTTAACACAAATTCAGGCTTTGCGCCCATCTGAAACTTCATCCTGCCCATATAATTGTTCACCAGATCTTCTATTCCGTCAACATTTATATTTGCCTTATTGTACATGGAAAATCTTAGCAATCCATCCCTGTACCATATCCTGGTTATATAACACACATACGCTCTCGCTCTGAGAAGCGCCGCATCCAGAAGATTCATGGTCTCATCCGGTATGTCCCCGAATCTGTCTATAAGTTCATCTATTATATCGTTATACTCGTCCTCGTTCTTGATGAGTGATATCCTCTTACAGAGCTCAAGTTTTATGAAGTCATTCTTCACATATGTTTCTGGGATAAATGAATCTATCGGTATATCAATCTCAGTCTCATAATCATGAAATACTTTGTCTCCCCTGCGCTCTCTGACCGCATCATTGAGCATCTTGCAGTAAAGATCATATCCGACTACCTCATAATTGCCCGACTGGCTCTCCCCGAGCACACTACCCGCGCCTCTTATGTTGAGATCTGCCTTGGATATCTTAACGCCAGAACCAAGGTCTGTGTACTCCTTTATCGCCCTGAGCCTCTTCTCTGCAACCTCAGATATCACCTTGTTCCTTCTATAGAACATGAATGCAAATGCACTTCTATCAGAGCGGCCCACACGTCCTCTCAGCTGATAGAGCTGTGCAAGTCCGAAATTATTAGCATCATGGATGATGATCGTATTCGCATTCGGTATGTCAAGTCCTGTCTCTATTATCGTGGTGCAGACCAGAACGTCTATCTCCTTCTTGTTGAAGCGATACATTATATCCTCAAGGGTTCGTCCATCCATCTGTCCATGAGCAAATTCTACATTTGCATTTGGTACCAGCTTCTGAACCTCCGCAGTAAACTGCTCTATATCATTTACCCTGTTATATACATAATACACCTGTCCCTGTCTCGCCAGCTCTCTGGCGATAGCCTCCCTGGCAAGCTCTTTGTCGTACTCCATGACATATGTCTGTATAGGTCTTCTGTCAACCGGAGCCTCCTCAAGCAGGCTCATATCCCTTATTCCAACCAGGCTCATGTGAAGAGTTCTCGGGATAGGTGTGGCTGTGAGTGTGAGGACATCCACGTTAGTCTTCATCTCTTTTATCTTTTCTTTGTGATTGACGCCAAATCTCTGCTCCTCATCTATGATCAAGAGTCCAAGATTTTTAAACTCAACATCCTTGGACAGAAGTCTGTGAGTTCCTATCACTATGTCGACTTTCCCCTCCTTGAGTTCTCTGAGTGTATTCTTTATCTCCTTCTGCGTACAGAATCTACATAGAAGTCTTATAACCACCGGATAATCCTTCATTCTCTCGGTAAATGTCTCGTAGTGCTGTTCTGCCAGAATCGTCGTTGGCACCAGATACGCAACCTGTCTGCTGTCCCCGACCGCCTTGAACGCAGCCCTTATTGCAACCTCCGTCTTGCCAAATCCAACATCTCCACAGACAAGCCGGTCCATTATACGGCTGCTCTCCATATCCGCCTTGACATCGGCTATGGCGCGTAGCTGATCGTCAGTTTCCTTATATGGGAAGGTCTCCTCAAATTCCTTCTGCCACTCAGAATCCGGAGAATACGCATGCCCCTCCTTCGACTGTCTCTCGGCATACAGCTTGACGAGGTGTTCTGCCACCTCATCAACGTGTCCCTTAACTCTGTTTCTGACCTTCTGCCATTCATTTCCGCCAAGGCGGTTTATCTTGGGAGGTCTGCCCTCCTTGCTCCTGTACTTCTGTATCCGGTCGGTTTCCGATGCCAGGACATAGAGTTTGCCACCCTCAGCATACTCTATAACCAGATAATCCTTGAGTGCGCCGTCCACCTCTATCTTCTCTATACCCTTATAGACTCCTATTCCATACTTCTCGTGTACGACATAATCACCCACACTGACATCCGAAAATGACTTGATTATCTCTCCTGAATATGGGAGCTTCTTCTGTGTTCTCTTTCCTGACGATGATCTGCTTGAGAATACATCGCCCTCACTAACGACCACCAGATGCATAGCCGGTATCATGAATCCGGATCTGAGTCTTCCCGCCATCGCTGCAATCTCACGAGGGGTAAGTACCTTATCCGCATCGCTCAGATAATGACAGATGATATCCGCATCCATAAGATTATCCACCATTCTCTTTGCACCCACCGAAGAAGGCGACACAAAGAGCACACTGTTCTTGTTCTTCTTCCAGGATCTTATATCCGCTACAAGTGTGTCAAAACTGTTTCTGTAACTGTGCACTTCGTGGCATTCAATCTCAGTTTTATGTGCATAACTTATCCTGTCATCCCTGCCATCAAACGCGTCAAATCCTACGACATTGTACTTCTTGGCCTTATCTATCACATCATCATAGCTGTACATGACATTCATCTGTCCAGGAAGCACGTAGCCGCCCTCAATTCTGTGCACCATGCTGCTTCTAAAGCCCGTCTCGTCCGTTGCAGCCCTGTCACTAACCTTTCTCGTCTCATCTATGAGCACGTAAGAATCATCCGGCAGACAGTCTATGAGTGAAACTGTGTCACTGTAGAAATAGTCGACATAACTGTCAACTCCGTACACAGCACTGAACTCCGTGAGCTGTTCCTTGAGCTCCGCCACCTCACGTTTTATCCTTGCATATGCCTCCGTGTGAAATGACTCCTTAAGCTTCTGTGCGTACGGCTTCAGTTCCGCCTCAATCTTCCTGATTCCACGGTTTATTCTATCCTGGGACAGCACTATCTCTCCTGCAGGGTAGATCACAATCGAATCAACCGTCTCTATGGATCTCTGGCTCTCAGCGTCAAATGTCTTGATGGTATCCACCTCGTCATCCCACATATCTATTCTGTATGGACACTCCTCAGTGAGTGGATAAATATCTATGATTCCGCCTCTCACTGCAAACTGACCTGGCTCCTCTACATTGTCCACCTTATCATATCCGAGCGCTGATAATTTCTGCCTGAGATCATCAACATCAAGCCTCTGTGCAGTACATATGTTGATGATATACTTATTCATATATGAAAGTGCAGGGATCTTGTCAAAAAGAGCATCCACAGTTGCAACTATCGTGCACGGTTCTCCTGAGGCAAGCCTTCGCAGTACATCCATACGTTTTCTCGTTATGGCATTTCCATGGACATCAGCGCTGAAGAACAGGATATCCTTTGCCGGATACATGTACACATCCCTGCTGTAGAATCTGAGGTCACTGTACAACTGCTCTGCCCTCTTGTCGCTGTACGTCAGCACCAGTTTCACCGACGACTCATCAGACACTGCATTCATGAGAAACACCCTGTCCGTTCCCTCCATTGAGGAGCCGATAACCTCCACAAATCCATCGCCGGCAGCCAGCCAGTCCTTTATCTGTCTGTATATATTCAGTTGTTCGAATGGCTCCTGAAATACTCTCATAATCTATTTCCTATCCGCTTGACACATATACAAATCCTATCCATTATACCTGTTCATGGCCGCAACTGCGCCGTCAGACAATATGACCTCCAGCGCGTCGCACGCTTTACCGCAGCTCTCCCTCATAAATGGAAGATCTTCCCTGCTAAATCTTGAAAGTACATGATCCGCCAGATCCATATGCTCCGGCTTTTTTCCAACACCGACTCTGACTCTTACAAAGTCCTGGCTTCCACTGTGCAGGATGATATTTTTCATGCCGTTGTGGCCTCCGGCGCTGCCTTTCTCTCTTATGCGGATTTTCCCAACATCAAGATCTATGTCGTCATAAACTACTATCAGATCATCAACTGTAAGTTTGTAGAAATCCATGATAGCCCTGACACTCTCTCCGCTCAGATTCATAAACGTCTGAGGCATAGCAAGAATAACTTTCTCTCCATTTATAACGCCTTTGCCGATGAGTGCCTTGTGTTTGCAGGTGTCCACCTTGATATTGTGTCTCTCTGCAAGCTCATCTATTACAGAAAATCCAGCGTTGTGCCTTGTTCCGGCATATTTTGCCCCAGGATTTCCAAGTCCCACTATGAGTTTCATAATATATCCCCTTTTATCTATCTGTTCTTCATTATCTCTTCAGCTTCAACAAGCTGTTCGAGAGTATTCACTCCACGTATCTGGTCAGCATCATCCATCGGGGCCGCATCAACCGGAAGTCCCATCGCCTTGATTATCCCTATCGTATCAGGCAGATAATACTCGCCCTGAGCATTGTCATTTTTCACCTGGGAGAGAGCACTCAGAAGTGCGTCACACTGGAATATGTACATTCCCGAATTGACCTCGCACACTGCCTGTTCCTCCTCAGTAGCATCCTTCTGCTCAACTATTCTGTCAAGTCCCTTATCATTCCTTATAATCCTTCCATATCCAAATGGATCGTCCAACATAGCTGATATGACAGTTACACCATTGCCGTCTGTCTTGTGTCTTCTGATGGCACTTTCCAATGTGTCGGCAGTAACTAGCGGTGTGTCTCCGCAGAGTACCACAACATCACCATCATTGCCTATAAAGTCTGACGCGCATTTTACCGCATGTCCTGTACCAAGCTGTTCTTTCTGCAGTGCATAACTGACTCTGTTATTCATCTCATCCGCAAGTCCAAGGCTTTCATATGTGGCATGTATGCTGTGTTCAACTTCTTCCGCCTTATATCCTACTATCACGCATACCTTTTCGCAGCCTGCATTCTTTGCCGCCTCTATAGAATAATACACCATTGGCTTTCCGAGCACCTCATGCACCACCTTTGGCTTGTCTGACTTCATTCTAGTTCCCTTGCCCGCAGCAAGTATGATCGCTTTAAGCATATCTGCCTCCTATAAACATCTTATATTATTCATCCAGATATTATTTCATATTTATATTCACACACAAATACTTTCTGTCCGGATCCTTTTTCATCACTGCCCACAATTTTACTGTATCGCAGGCACTTTTTCAACCCAACCAGAGATATATTCAGCGTTACAGTCGTCACCTGTGCTGAAGCCAATCCAACTCCGCTGTCCATATACAGCAAAACCAGCCACCGCATTACTGCAATGGCTGGCCATCTCTGCTTATTGTGCTGTTGTGTATCACACCCAGATCTATTCTTCTTCCTGAGTCTCGCGATACTTTGCAAGTATCATATTCTGCAGACGCTCTCTGGTGGCTGTATTGATAGGATGTGCTATATCCCTGTACTCACCATCTGAAGCTTTTCTGCTAGGCATAGCAATAAACATTCCCTTTTCACCCTCTATGATCTTGATGTCATGGACAACAAACTCATCATCTATGGTGATCGAGACAACCGCCTTCATCTTGCCTTCCTTCTCAACACTTCTGATTCGGATATCTGTTACCTGCACTTTGTTTTACCCCCTTAACCCTGACGCACTCTGTAATCCCACACACAGATTGTCATTTGTATTATTTTGTATAAGCCCTCTTTTACGCTTCTGACTAGAGAGCGTATCTAAAGTTCTTCTCCACTATAACCTTTATATCTTCTGGCGTTCCCTGATGAACTGTATTCGCGCGGAGAGTATCCCGGCTCTCCACAATACAATTCTCTATGATGGAATTGTCCCCGATATTAACATCGTTAAGTATGATAGAATTCCTTATCACACAGTTGTTGCCGATGTATACCTTCTTAAATATGACTGAGTTCTCAACAGTACCGTTGATGATACATCCGCTTGCTATCAGACTATTGTTGACAACCGCATCAGCATTGTACTTTGCAGGTGGAAGATCGTCTACCCTTGAGTAGATATCAGGATGCTGCTTGAAGAAGAAATCTCTTACATCTTTCTTGAGAAAATCCATATTTGCTCTGTAATACGATTCCTTTGTTCCTATATTTCTCCAATAAGTATCCATCTTGTATCCGTATATTCTCTTGACGCCCTTATATCTCACGAGAATATCTCTTACGAAGTCATTTCTTCCCTCGTTGGCGCATGTCTCAAGGAGCTCTATGAGCTGTCTTCTTCTTATTACATATACACCGATAGAAACAGTGTTAGTTCCTGCAACAAGCGGCTTCTCCTCGAAGTCAATGATGCGTCCATCGTCGTTCATCTTGACAACACCAAATCTGTTGATGTCATCCTCGCCCGGTGCCATATCCTTACATACTACTGTGATGTCTGCACCATTGCTTATATGCTCTTCGAGAACCTTATTGTAGTCCAGTTTGTAGATTCCATCACCTGATGCGATAACTACATATGGCTCATGGCTCTCCTTGAGGAACTTGATATTCTGATAAAGTGCATCCGCTGTTCCCTTGTACCAGTAGCTGTTCGCTGCTGTAATGGTAGGAGTGAATATAAACAGACCTCCCTGCTTTCTTCCGAAATCCCACCACTTGCTTGAGTTCAGATGCTCGTTCAGTGATCTCGTATTGTACTGTGTAAATACCGCTACCTTCTGTATATGAGAATTCGTCATATTGGAAAGTGCGAAATCGATTGCTCTGTAACTTCCTGTGATAGGCATAGCTGCAACGGCTCTCTTAGCTGATAAATCTCCCAGCTTATTGCTGTTACCACCTGCCAGAATAATTCCTAATGCTCTCATGTCTACTCACCTGCCTTTATAATACTACCGCCACTTGGAAGCTGTCCGTCCGGATAATCAGATGGATCTGTGTCTCCAAATATAGCAGTGTTCTTACCTATCGTTACGCCCTCAGGTATAACGGAGTCCTCACCTATAGTTACAAGGCCAAATGCGTAGATATTAGGTTTCATCTCATTGACAGCCTCTTCTCCAACACCAAGCTTGGCATTTGCTCCAACCTTTACATTCTCAGCTATAATTCCCTTTTCAATGTAAGCTCCGGCCTCGATCGTAACCCCATTCATGATAATTGAATCCTTAACGACCGCACCCTCTCCTATTGTTACACATGATCCTATAACTGAGTTTTCCACAGTACCATATATCTCGGTTCCCTCTCCGATGATACACCTTGTCACCTTCGCTGACTCATCTATGTACTGAGGTGGTATTGCGTCTGTCTTTGTATATATCTTCCAGAACTCCTCATAGAGGTTGAACTCAGGAACTATATCAACCAGCTCCATATTGGCCTCCCAGTATGAGCCAAGAGTTCCTACGTCTTTCCAGTAGCCCTTGAAGTCATATGCACAAATCTTGTTGCCATTCTCATGGCAGTATGGAATGATGTGCTTACCGAAATCGCATCCAGGCTGATCCTTCATTGTGACGAGTGCCTCACGCAGGATCTTCCAGTTGAATATGTAGATACCCATGGAAGCTTTATTGCTTCTAGGATTCTCTGGCTTCTCCTCGAACTCGGAGATGATTCCATCATCGTTTGTTATAACGACTCCGAATCTGCTTGCCTCCTCCCAAGGAACCTGATATGTTGCAAGCGTTACATCCGCATTCATGGATTTATGATATTCGAGCATATTCTCATAATCCATCTTGTATATATGATCTCCTGAAAGTATGAGTACATAATCCGGATTATAGTAATCGATGAACTCGATATTCTGATAAATGGCATTCGCTGTACCGGTATACCATTCGCTGTTGTTGCTCTTCTCATATGGCGGAAGAACTGTAACACCGCCTATGTTTCTATCCAGATCCCATGGAATACCTATTCCGATGTGCTGGTTAAGTCTGAGTGGTCTGTACTGTGTAAGTACACCTACTGTGTCAATCCCCGAGTTGATACAGTTACTCAGTGGGAAATCGATTATCTTGTATTTGCCGCCAAATGCTACGGCTGGCTTGGCAAGCTTGGATGTAAGAACCCCAAGACGGCTGCCCTGTCCGCCCGCAAGAAGCATGGCGATCATCTCTTTTTTAATCATGTAAGTCACCTCTCCATGCAAAATTATAAAGTCATTATACCATTTTTTTTATAATAATCAAAGTTTTTTATGCATTTTCACAAAAAGAATGCGCATTTTCCGATTTTTTTAAACATTTTTTACCCAGTATATATTTTTTCTTGATGGAATTTGTCAATATATGGATATTTATTTTAGTTATAAAGCACTTAAACTTTCCATTCGACAATATTTAAGTGTATAATAAGCGAGTGGGAATCGTATCAATACCGCAGTTTTGTATTATACTATCCCATAAGCAGCACTAAACATAAGAAAAGTATTTATAAGGAGTAATCATATATGTCAGAAGTACTTATAAAAGAATATCGCGGTAATATTGTTGAGAATGTCCACCGCGGCTCGATCGCCATAGTGTCTTCCACCGGCGATACCGTAGCCTATCTGGGCGATATCGAGAAACAGACCTACATGAGATCAGCCAGCAAACCTATACAGGTCCTGCCTACACTTCTGGCCGGACTTCACAGAAGATTCAACCTCACGGATGAGGATGTTGCCATGTTTAACTCATCCCATTGGGGCAGTAACCACCACATATTTGTTCTCGAAGAGATAGCGAGAAAGACCGGTCTGAATCCGGATGACATGATCATGAAGCCATGCAGCTCCACATCGGCTTCTGCCCTTGCAGCTAAGCTTACAGACAGGTCAAAGCTCCATCCAAGGCAGGGACAGAGCAAGCTCCAGCACTGCTGCTCCGGCAAACATTTCAGCCTTATGCTTCTTCAGCGTGAACTGACAGGTAAGCCGGACGGATACTACCTGAAGGATTCACCTGTCCAGCAGCAGATAATAAACTTCATATCAATGCTGAGCCAGACCCCGACCTACAAGATTGGTCTGGGTATCGACGGCTGCGGTGTTCCTGTATTTGCGCTGCCGCTCAGAAGCATCGCCATGTCCTACGCCAAGCTCATGGATCCGTTCAGTATGTCCGGGGAGCTCAGAGACATCATAGACTACAACTTCTCATGTATCCACAAATACCCTGAGAAGATCAACGACTACGGCACACCTTCCTATTATATTAACCAAAATCCGGACCTGATAATGAAGGACGGCTCAAGGGGCGTGATCTGCATGGCCATAAAGAGCATGAAGCTCGGAATAACGGTCAAGCTTGAGGACGGCTGGACTGACGAATTCCAGGGACTCATCATCGCAAATATTCTTGAGCAGCTTAAATATGATGACACAGAGCTTATCGAAAAACTTAAAAACTGCTATTCCACAAAGCTGTACAATGACTGCGGAATAGAGGTCGGCCACTCAGAGGTCGACTTTAAACTTAATATAGATCCGATTTTCTTTGAACCAGCAGAGGAATACATTGATACGGACGGTGACGCCGAAACCGATGAACTTAACGATGAAGGTGGATCTGATATATCCACGGATGATGATGCCTCTATTCAGGAAGACATCCCTGACCTAGACAAGGATTCAGCTTTTGAACAGGGCTCACAGGACGTCAACTCCGCCTTTTCAAAGGATGCAAGCACCTACGATCCGGATGCTGACAGTGCTTTCGCTGACGGGGAGCCTTACTCACCTGAGAATGATTCGGCATTTGACCGAACACCTGACGAGATTCGCGCTGCATTTGACCGAAAAGTAGCCGAGGCTTACGACAAGGTATCAAAGGCGACCGAAGAGGCTGATGATGACTCTGTTATAGACGATATAATTTCAAAGGAAAATGAGAAGCAGACCATAGAGAAATCCGGTATATCTGAGGAAGAACAGAGAGCCATGCGCAATAAAAAGTCTATACTAGGCATGAATGTTGTAAGGCCGTCAGCCAACCGCACCGTTATAAGCAATCCAAGAGTGGACCCTATAAGCGTAAAACCAGGCCAGGCAGCCCCAGCCGAGCAGGCAAAACCTGTCTCCCAGACTGAGACCTCAGGGATTGCTGAGCAGGCAAAGAATACGGTGAGATCCAGTTTTCAGGTATTTTCCCCAGTATCAGCGGAACCGACCAGGCACGTCGCACAGGATTACACCAGTAAAGACATCAAGCTCGCCAACATAATCTCACAGAAAAAAAAGGATGATTGATCAGCGGGACCACCATTATAACGCAAAAAATCTGCAGTCCGTGCCAGATATGGACTGCAGATTTTTTTGAGCAAATGATCACAAACTCTTCAGACTGTCCTTACAGTTCGGGCAGATTCCGATAAATTCCAGGTTGTGGGACAATATGACAAATCCACTGTCCGTCTCCACTCCCATACGTGTGATGGAATCCTGATATGGAAGCTCACTGTCATATATCCTGTCACACACTTTGCATCTTATATGGTAATGCTTTTCCGTGTTGCCATCGTAGTGTTCCATCTTGTCCCCAGAATATACATTCATGACGATTCCTTCATCAACCGCATCCGAAAGTACCCGGTACACTGTTGATTTGCCAATCTTGTACCCTCTCTTTTCCAATTCATCTATCAGACTCTGGACTGTAGGATGAGTCTTGAGCTCTTTTATAACAGAGTAAATGACCTTTTTCTGCCATGTATTTCGCTTGTCACTCATTATATAGTCCTCCTTCTGGAATTTGTAGACATTTATTGAGGTCCGCCCCACTGATAAATATTACAGACATACAGATCAAATTTATCAAGAACAATTCTCTATAAGAGCAAGATAACACATTTTAGATATTATTTCCACTATTTTTAAAATGTAAGTTTTTTCCAACTCCTCGATCCAGTATATTAATGTTGCATGTAGTAATATACGTCACTGTCTAGTGAAGGTATATAATCTCAGTCCATGCTCCGTCCATAGAGCCGTCTGGTCGTTGTATCCCGTTCCCGCAAAACCAGGCGCAAGGTTCACTCCAACACGGTTAAACACCGCACCGGACGCTTTCACGCATTCTTTCTCGCCGGGCAGTTTAACCACTTTGTCTATCGCACTCTGAGTCAGAGAATCCGGCTTTACATGAACCGGTGTCACCATGTTGATGAGATCTCCCATGATTTTTACGCTGTACTGCAGGTTCCTGCTCTCCAGGACATACACAGCGTTTTCATCAAGTCCTTTTGTTCCCAGGTGCTTGTAAGTGTAATTCGGTATCACCTGGCCCTCATAATAGCAGGCTACTGCATCTGAGCCATCCTGCGCCACCGTCATAAACTGGTACACATTTCTCTTTAGCTCTGACACCGTGCCATTCTCAATCCTGTGATATTCACCGAACTGAAGTGTACGCCTGTGTTTCTTGTAGAACTCCACCTGCTCTTTTATAGCCTCAAGATCTTTCTTCTTCATATCGCACAGGTTGCACTCATAGCCCAGCACTCCAAATGCCGCTACTCCGAATCTTGTCTCAAGCGGAGTAACCCTGAGCGTCTGATGATTCGGACATCCCGACACATGACTGCTGACGACCGACATAGGGTAGCCATAGCTGTAACCAGTCTGTATCTCAAGCCGTTCCCTGGCATCCGTATCGTCACTTGCCCATATCTGCGGCATGTAACACAGTATGCCGAGATCAAATCTGTTGCCCCCGGCGGCACATCCCTCAAACAGTATCTCAGGGAAACGCTTAGTAAGCCTTCCCATGATATCGTAGAGTCCCAACACATACCTGTGTCCAAATTCGCCTTGCCTGTCAGATGGCAGCGTCTGGCTGTAACGATCCGACATGATCCTGTTCATATCCCACTTAACATATGAAATATTCGCAGATGAGAACACCTTCGTCATAGAGTTCACTATATGGTCTCTCACGTCCTTGTTAGTGAGATCCAGCAGCATCTGATGACGTCCCTCGGCATGACTCTGTCCCGGCACTCTGACCGCCCACTCTGGGTGCGCCCTGTAGAGGTCACTATCCTCGTTCACCATCTCAGGCTCAACCCATATGCCAAATTCCAGTCCAAGTGCATTTATCTTATCCGCAAGCTGTTTTACTCCTCCCGGAAGCTTGCTGAGGTTCTCCTGCCAGTCCCCTAGTGAGGATGTGTCATCATCCCTGTGCCCAAACCATCCGTCATCCATGACGAACAGCTCTATGCCGCACTTTTTTGCCTCCTTTGCAAGCTTCAAGAGTTTCTTCTCATTTATATCAAAATAAGCAGCCTCCCAGCTGTTCAGCAGAACCGGTCTCTCCCTGTCCGCCCAGAGGCCTCTGACTATATGCCTTCTGACAAATGCATGCATACGGCTGCTGACCCCGCCAAATCCTGTATCTGAATATGTCATGACTGCCTCCGGCGACTGGAGCGACCTTCCCGGTTCAAGTACAAATGTAAACCCTTCCGGATTGATTCCACCAATGATTCTCATACGCCCATAGGAATTCTGTTCACAGCTCTCCATATGGTCACCTGAGTATATGAGATTGAAACCGTAACACTCACCATGTTCCTCAGAACAACCGTGCTCCGCCACCATGAAGAATGGATTTGCCCTGCTGCCGGAGGTTCCGGTTGATGATGAAACAGCCACCTTTCCCTGCCGTACAGGGTGCTCCGACCTGTGCATCTCCCTTGCCCATGCTCCTCCGAAATGTATCATGTCATATTCCTTGTACATTCTCATGTCGATCTGTGTGGACATAAGTCTGTCCACCCGCTCTACATCATCACTTTCATTTGTCAGTCTGGCGCTTCTAGTTATCACGTCACAGTCATCCCATGTGACATATATAAGCTCAAGCTTCTGTCTGTAGAATGTGTCCCGCAGGGTTACAATGAGCTGTGTTACTCCATCAGCCACACCAGTGCCTTCGCCCATTCCACCACCACTTTCCACTGCACAAGGAAGTCCTTCAAGCTCATCCCTGCCGTTCTTTATCTCGTAAGATTCGTACACGAAGTCGCAGGTCGTACTTCCATTTGCATGAGTCATGCAGACAAACGGCTCGCTGACATCTCCCTTGCCGGTCGATGACAACTCCTGCAGCATATTCTCAAGTGTGAGGCCACCGCCTAGCGCTATGGCATTGCCGGTCTCGAACAGACTTCTGTCACGTGCCGCATCCCAAAGGCCCACAGTATTCAGATCTCCGCCATCCTGACTCCTGCCACCATAATACAGGTGCTCAAGGTGTCCATCTGGGCGCACACACATGGCATACTGAGTTGACTTTGTCTCCAGTATGAATACCTGATTTTCTTCTATATATCTGATCATAACGGTTCCTCCTAATAATATATATCGCCCCTCTCCTATCTCAGTTTTGTCATGATCTCCTGCATCCGCTCCTCTGTCAGCTTGTATTTTCTAATGAAGAATACCAGTCCTATAATGAGAAGAACTATCGGAACAACTGTCATCATCATGGAAAGTCCCATGAGGGTTCCCGTGCTCTGCTCTATGACCTCCGATGTTCCATCCGCTGACTGTACGAGCCCCACCCATTTGATGGCAAGTCCGGCAAAAAACACTGCAACTCCCGACGCAAGCTTCACGACAAATGTCTGCATGGAGCATATGACGCTCTCATCCCTCTGTCCATTCTTGTACTCTCCGTAGTCTATGCTGTCTGCAAGACACACAGTTATCAGCACGTTGAGAAGTCCGCTTCCCGCAAATACCAGAAGTCCCGGTATGAACAGAACGTACCAGCAAGGCACTCCGGCCACGTTCATGTGTGTGACTCCTGCAAGGCTGCAGGCAAGCAAAATCACATAGCCAACGATCTCATATACAACAGAGTGTACGAACAGTTTTCTCTTGGACATCTTTTTTCTAAAAAGCGGAAAGAACATCATAGCCAGTATCTGCGCGCCGCCGCCAAATGCGGAGAATAGCGCATATCCGCTCTCACTTCCTATGTCATATGTGAAGAAATATATGAGAAGGTTGCTTGTTATATAAAGTGCGGAATTTACGAGCACGATGGTGATGACTACTGCCAGTGCCTGGTCATTTGTCACAAGTGAATGGAACATCTCCCCTATGCCATGAGCCTCTGGGGCAGTGTCACTCTTCTCCTTTACATTTGCCACGCATATGGTCTCTGAAATGACAAATACAACTGCAACCAGCAGTGCCCACCACTTAAATCCGATACGGTAATCCGTAATATTCAGCTTGTCCACCGCCAATGCTGCGCCACTTATGGCTGGAACCACTATCATGGTAAGTACAGTAGGTATGGCAGAACCCACGCCAGCGCAGGATCTTGCCAGCGCCGACAGATTCTCTCTTTCTTTGCCCGGCTCAGTGATTGCCGGGATCATGGACCAGTACGGAATGTCCATCAGCGTATATGTGATTCCCCACAGGAAATATGTCACTGTCAGGAACACCTTCATTCCACCAGCTCCCATGCTCTCCGGCACAGCGAACATAGCATAGAGAACCACCGCGTTCAGCACAGTTCCCGAGAATATCCACGGTCTGAATCTTCCCCATCTGCTTCGGGTCTTTGCCACCACGATTCCCATGATAGGATCGTTAAATGCATCAAACACCCTCGCCACCATCAGCACGGTTCCTATAAACACCGAGCTGACGCCGAGTACCGAATTGTAATAATACAGTATATAGCTGGCCACCAGCATATACACCATATCCTTGCCCACAGCCCCTACTCCGTAGGCTATCTTTGTCCTTTTCTGAAGGCCACCCTCAGGCACGCCCTGCTGTGTATTATCTCCCATATATAACCTCCTTAAAGGTCTAACCTTTTATATCTGCCAGCCTTGTCTCCAGCCATTTGTCAATATCGTCAAACACCTTATCCCTGCACAGCTCGTTCAGTATCTCGTGCCTGCAGTCCTCATACAGATAGCATGCAACATTGTGTGACACCCTTCTGTGGTATAGCTCGTAAAGCTTCAGAACATCCCTGCCGTAGTGTCCCACTGGATCACTGTCACCGGACACGAACAGAACCGGCACATTCTTCGGTATCCTGGCGATATTTCTGTCTTCCTGTATATAGTGAAGGGTGTTGAAGAGCGTCTCGTAGCCCTTCAGTGTAAATGAGAACTGGCACAGAGGATCATCCACGTATGCGTCCACGCGCTTCGGATCACGGCTCACCCAGTCTTTATTTGTCCTCTTTCTCACTTCACCATTCACTATAGTTGTCTTTGGAATACCCCTGTTGTATGTTCCAAATGCAAGCAGTTCCATGAGGGTACTCCTGTACCTCTCGCCATGCTGGCTCTTCTCAAGCTCCAGCACAAGTCTGCCGATCTGTAGCATATACTCCGGCATGCTTCCAGTTCCCATGCAGATAAAGCCGTCCACACTTGAGCCCTCCGTGTAAGGTGACGGATATTTTGGATCCCAGCCGTAGTCACTCATGTATCGTCTCGCCATAAATGAACCCATAGAGTGTCCCATCAGGAAGAACGGTACTCCTTTGTATGCCTTCTTCAGACTTCTAGTGACTCTATGAAGATCCGCGACTATTGCCTTGCTCGCATCGTAGGCATTCATATATCCAAGTTCATCCATATTTGCCGCCGTGAGTCCATGTCCCAGATGATCATTTCCTGCCACCACAAAGCCCTTTGCTGCAAGATACCTTGCAAATTCATCGTACCTGTCTATCAGCTCTATCATTCCATGGGATATCTGAAGTATCGCTCTTATCTCCCCCTGTGGCTCCCACACGATAACGTGCAGCCTGTCCTTGCCATTTGATGATGGTATAAATGTCTCTTTCTTCTTTACCTTATACATAATGTAACCCTCCTTAAAAGCAGTGCTAATCCATGCCTGCTGATTATTCTGACCGCAATCCTTACGCCTCAGTTCTTCATATTCATCGCCAGTTTTACTGCCTCATACGCTCCGTCATATATTCCGTCCGCTTTGTTTCGCTTTATGTTCTCACACATGCCTGTGAGTATGCTGTCATCCTGCATGAACAGCTTCATCATCTGGAGTGTGTGTGGTATGTCACGGCATTCCAGTGTTCCATCTCCGATCTCCGCCGAGTGTATTGCGCCCCACTGCTCATGCCCGCCAACTCTCTTGATGAACAGCTTTGGAACTGGATAAAAGGCCAGCTCAGACGGCTTCGTTATGAGTACATCGCAGCTTCTCATGAGAAGGTTAGTGCAGTACACAGCCTCATATATATTCTCGTGGCAAAATGCGTGTATTCCGTGCACCTCTTCCTTAAGAGCCTTATCCGCAAATGCTGTGGTGTCGCTCCAGTCATCGAAATGTGTAGTGACAAGGCTCTCCATAGCTGGTATCTCTCTCACCAGCTCTTCCCATACGTTCATATAATCGCCTAGATTCACGTACAGAACCATGTTGCCCTTCTTCACGCTGGCAAGCGCCGTCCTGATAATAGCTGCAAATATATCCTTCTGCGCTCCGGCTCCTCCTATGGTGAGGAGGAAACGCATCGGTGCTTTTCTCTTTCTTCTCTCTATTCTCCTGTCACAGTCCTCCTCTATGGCTGCCACCAGCTCATGGTCTATATAATGTCCAACGTATCTGATGGAATCACCGGGCATAGGCTTAAGCACCTCGTCGCCCTGCATGCCGTTCAGCGTCCTGTAACCGAGGTATGCCGATCTGGTCTGCACCGTATGAAGGCTTCCCTCCGCAAGGTGGAGTGCCATAGGCCAGTTGTCCGGAATGGCGTTTACCACGTGCTTCATTCCTGCGTGGACTGCTGCCTGAGCCGGCCACACATGTGTAGCCACAAGTGGGATATCCTTTGGAACATTTCCAAACACCGGTGTCATAAGCTCCGCATTCATCTGATCCGAGGCATTGTATGACAGCTTCCTGAAGCCCTCATAGTTCATTGGCTCCCACACCGCTTTATTAAAGGCTTTACTCTTTCCTGATATCCGTGAGCCCAGAGAATACAGTTTGTTCTGTGCCTCTATGACCTTTCCTCCTGTGGTCTCACTATATGAATTGAGATCCATCCAGTATGGCTTATATCCCAAATGATTTGCCGCAGATGCTATCGCCATGGATATTCTGTAGTGTCCAAATCCCATCCTGATATTTCCAACTATGATTCCTTTGTCACGGTCAAAATCCTCCCGGCCGCCAGTACCCGCATCGTCACTGGCTCCGCTGTCTATAACAATGTTGGAGACACCGAGAGTATCTCCAATATAAGGATTTTTAACAATTGCCAGCGGATAGTCAACATCACTGTCATCACCGAATCTCCTGACAAATCTCTCCCTGGAGTTCTCCGCCCTTTTCACTACCTGACTGCTCATCCTGTTTCCAAATATAACCTCAGATCTTTTTCCCATAGCACACCCTCCTGTCTTTAATATATACCGCCCATCTCACCCCGGTGAATTGAACCGGCCATGGACCTCATTTCCAGATAATCACTTCATTCATAGCAATTTCTGCTCCTTACAGGATATACCATCCATAAGCACATCCAGTGTATACTGCACCGCCTCGTCAAATGTAAGCCCAGCATCTATTAGGACTGTAGTCTCCATATATTTCTCAAGTGTGGCCTCGAACATGGTCTTGATAACCGGTATCGGAATATCTCTTATAACTCCCTCGTCAATTCCACGTCTCAGGAGCTCTATGGTATTATCCCACTGCTGCTCCATCATTACTCTCACCCTGGCAAATATCCTTGGATACGATTTTTCAAGCTGATATATCTGTCTCCAGTCCAGCTCGCTGTAGCTGTCAGGCATGGCTATGAGTATTGCCTTTATCTTCTCCACCGTGGTCAGGCTGTCGTCATCCATGACCGCCTGCTCACTTCTCTTAATCTGCTCATATATATATGTCGCTGTATCAAAGAACAATGTTTCCTTGTCTCTCACAACCTGATATATTGTCTTCTTGCTCACACCAAGGCGTCTTGCCATATCGTCCATGGTGAATTTGAACCCCTTCTCACGGAACTCTTCTATGGTCGCCTCGTATATTCTAAGCCGTAACTGCTGCTGTGTTTCTCCGTCCATAACACCCTCCTGTCCACAGGTATCCATCATGTCCCTGTACATACTGAACATTCTCAGGAAACTTGAAAACTATTCTCGGTTTCCTCGTTTCCTTGATAATAGCATTTATTTGTGTGTTCTGCAACAATAAAAGTATGTTATTTGTGTTATTATGTAATTTTTGCACAATTTGCACAAATTGTAAGCACGGACTTTGGCTCGTTCAAGCACAGACTTTGGCTCGTTGCTCGCGTAATCTATGAGAATCCCGCTCCGCGGGTTTCTCATCGCTATCGCGGCAGTCGCCAAGGTCTCGTGCAAGCACGGACTTTGGCTCGTTGCTCGCGTAAAATACGGCATCTTCATTCAAAATGAAGATGCCGTATAACTTTTCTCTATATTGTATTGTATCTCTGTAACTATATCACTCACTCTGCATCACATCGATAACATAAAGCTCATGCAAAGCTCTCGTACATGCAATATAATGTGTATGTCTTGTCACCATACTGTTCTTATAAGTTCCATCCGTCATGACGTACACCGCGTCAAACTCCATTCCCTTCGCAAGGAACTTTGGAAGCACGACCACACCTCCAGAATATACCACTGACTGGTTTGTGATTAGTGTCACCTCAGTGTACTCGGATAACTGCCTGTACACCTCGTACGCATCCGCCTCGTCATTTGTCAAAATGGCTATATTGTCGTACGCATCCATATCTCCGTAGCTCAGCTTGTCATTTATAAATTCCACAGCCTCATCCAGGGATCCGCACTGTATCTCCTCCGGCACCCTGCCATGCCTCTCCACTGTATTTCCGCCTATACCCTCGTCGCCGAGTATATTATTGCAGAACTCCGTGATCTCCGCCGTGGATCTGTACGACTCTGAAAGCTCCATGAGCTCATAACCACCCTGGCCGTTTCTCTTTGCAAATATCTTCGTGAGGACATCTACCACAGTCTCTTCCGGATTATAGAAAAGCACCTGATAGCGGTCTCCCAGGATAGTTTTTTTACATCCAAATATCCTGTCTAAAATCGCGTACTGGAATATCGTGTAGTCCTGCATTTCATCTATGACTAGATGCTTTATATTGTTGTAGGTATTGCATCCGTAGAAATATACCTGAAGATAAAGTATCGGAAGTATATCCTCATAACATATCTTCCCGTATTCATTTTTGTACTCTGATATTCCCGGATATTCCGGCTCCATCTCTGCAAGAAAATCCACATATAGCTTCACTAGATTTCTCTCCGCAAACAGATTGACCATCTGTTTCTGTATCTGCCTTGCAAGATTATTTTTCTTCTCCTCCGGGAATTCCTTCGGAGAATTATCCTCGACTCTGTCCACTATAAAATAAGCTATATTTTCAAATCTCTCATACACCGGTTTCCTTGAAAATCTTCCGTTAAACATGGCTGATATGTCATCGCCTGTGTACTCCACTTTCTGGTAGTGGAACGTTCTGAACTTTATCTCTGAAACATACCTCTCCAGGAATTCATTGAACCTGTCATAAAATCCTATGGATGACTTGACCTTTAGGTTCCTTATCCTCTGGTTCTCCTGATCCCCGCTGTCTATGATGAACTCGGACTGTTCAAGCTTTGTCTCATACTCCTCATCTATATACAAAAGCTCCTCAAGGAGACTGTCAAATTCCTTCTCCGGCACACTGTTTTCTTCAAGTTCCGGGAGCACATCCGATATATAATCTCCAAATATACTATTCGGTGAAAGTATCATGACCCTGTCACTGTCCAGCGTCTTGTAATTGTAGAGCAGCCAGGCGAGCCTGTGCATGGCGATGACAGTCTTGCCGCTTCCTGCCCTGCCGTCAACAATCAGGTTGTATGCCGTTCTATTTCTTATGATAGCATCCTGTTCCTTCTGTATTGTCGCAACTACACTCTTCATCTTCACACTGCTGTTTCCGCCGAGAGCCTCAAGCAGTATGACATCATTTATATTTGCATCGGTATCCACAGCCTCCCTGAGTTTTCCATTTACGATAACGAACTGCTTCTTCTCAATTATGTGCCCTGTGAACTTCTCACTGCCCATATCCTCCGTGTTCACCGTGTATGACGCCGGTCCCTTCTCATATGCGTAATACATAGAAGATACCGGGGCACGCCAGTCATATATAAGCTGTTCATTGTTCATATCCGACTCATATCCAGCCATTCCTATATAAAACGGAATGACATCTCCTTCATCATCGTATCTGAACGTGACCTTTCCAAAATACGGATTTTTCTTCTGATGTTCATACACCTCAAGCCGTTTTGCAGCCCTTGTGAGGTATGCCTCATCATTGTTCACAAGCTGCATGTTCTGAAGGAACTCCTCATCATCCATATCGCCATGGCTGTCTCTCATGTATTTCTTCTGTTCTTTTATGCTGTCTTTCTTCAGTTCAACAGAGCCCTCGGTCACACTTATGCTGTAGTCGAGTTCAAGCTCAACATTGTCAAAATAATCCTCTTCCTCCTCTGCGGAGGTTGCCCTGTAGTTCTCCATATCTTTATTTTCTGCCATATATCCTGCCTTCTGTCTTCTATAATATAATCATAATTACCTGACTTTTATCTTCATCACTGTGCTCCAGGCACCATAATATACTTTTCCGCCTGACTTTTTATAACACCTTATCCTGACATAACAGGTCTTACCGGGCGTAAGATATTTCATTGTTCTGTCCATCACACTGCCGGAAAGATAAACCGCCCTGTATTCGCCAAATGAGGCATCATAGCTTCTCTGCAACTGATATCCCGTGATACCGGAAAGCTTTTTCCACTTTACATACACAGACCTTTTAGCATCAGGCCTCACCGATACAAATGTAGCATCTGGCACTCTATACGCTGATGCCCCGCCAGAACTATAAGAGCTCCACACATAGCTGTGATATGCTTTCACCGTGTAAATATGTGTGGCGTTCGGGCTGGCTCCCGTATCCATCATTGAACACGTTCCGGCTTTGACTGACTTATACACCGACCAGGAAGACGTTCCCTTCTTTTTCCGGTATATCCTGTACCCTTGGGCGCCTGCCGTCTTGCTCCATGCAACCTTTATTCCGCCCTTCACATTCTTCGCTGCGACATTTGGCGTTGCAAGTCTGATTGTGAGAAATGTTCCCGCACATGAACCCAGTTTTTCACCTCTACAGGCCTTTACCGCGTATCTATAGTACGTTCCCGGCTGTACATCAGTGTCCTCATATGTGAAAGTTTCCCCATTCACTACCGCTATACAATGATACCCAACACCAACCTCCTTGCGGTACACCGTGTAACCGTCCGCATTTTCTGCCTGATCCCAGGATACTTTGATGCCCGAAGAGGTATTGTCAGCCCTTGTGACAGTACATTTTCCCGGAGTGATATCGGATCCATCATCATACACGTTCCGGAAATAGTCAGCCATGTACGGACAGCCATATCCACAGTAAATATCCTTGCCGGCATCGCCTAGATCTACGCTGTACTCTATAAGCCTCGCCTTTAGCTCGTAATTTGTGAGCTCAGGCTCCGCCATCTTGACATAGGCTGCTGCCGCCGCGATGTGAGGTGACGCCATGGATGTTCCCGTATTTGATCTGTATCCGCCATCCTTCCATGCCGACCTCACGGCACTTCCCGGCGCAGAGAAATCGACCTTGTCACCGTAATACGAGTATCCCGAGGCAAACTTCACTGTGGTATTGTCAACTTTCACCGTTGCATCGCCCGCACCATCTGTATCACCTGCTGTCAGCTTCTGCAGCGCGGACACAGTTATCACATCCTCCCTGTCTGCCGGATAGGAATTACCCTCGACATCCATCGGAGATCCATTTCTGCCCGCATTTCCCGCAGCAACACACATGACTATGCTGCGTTTTTTCGCCTCTGCTATGAAGCCATCTATTGTGACCTTTGTATCCTCTTTCGCATTATCCCCATAGAAACAAACGCTCATATTTATCACGTCAACATCCTGATCGATGGCTGCCATTATACCCTTCTGTATAACCGTTCCGGATGTAGTTCCGCTGTCGGAGAAGCACTTCAATATTGTGAGTCTGACATTGTCTGGCGTGGCATCCGCAATTATCCCCGCTACATGGCTCCCATGGCCAAGACTGTCACTGTAATCCCCGATGTTGTCACTGTCATAGCAATTTCTGCTCGCCGTCTTATCTATCCTTCCCTCAAAGAGGGTATTTGAATCGTTCACTCCTGTATCTATGACCGCCACATCCACCCTGGCTTCCACACTGTACGATGACACGCTCGCTTTCAAGGTATCCATGCCCATATATTCCGTTCCCCAACTCACTGCCGTATATGGGCTGGTAGATGTGCCGCTGTCCGCCAGTATATCATCCGCATGCATTATCTCATCCAGCATACATTTGTCGCTGCCATAATCCGCTACCATCTGCCGGTATGCCTGCTCTGTGTCCTGTTCAGTGTCAAATCCAAATATATAATAATCATATTTGTCGTAGCATATTATATCAGAAGCACCATAGTCATCGCTCACCTCATCGGCAAATAACACTATTCGTCTGAGGCTGTATTCTGACTGTGCTTTTGTGTCACCGCCTACATCATATCCTGCCAGCTCGCCACCTATTTCTGCTGTGTATCCACTTTTTTCCAGATCTTCAGGTTTTACCATCCCTGCTTCGTCCATGGCCTCATCCAGCTCGTCCACGCTGTCAACCATTTTCACTGGTATACCTTCAGAGGCACCTTGCTGGATACTGCTCCGTTTATCGCAATCTGCATATACCTGACCAGCTCCGAATGTCAGCCCCTCAAACACTGTACCGGTACATACAGCAAGCGCAGCCACAAATGCCAATATTCTTTTTCTCTCTTTTGATCGCATATGCGGCCTCCCTATGTGCATCTTGTTATTCAAGTTCAAAGCTTTGATAACCATTATAACCATTACGCGTAATTAGGTTAAGTATAACACATCCCCCCTCTTCTGCCCAACATTATATGTAACCTGCCAGCCGCATTTATCATATTCTATAGAAGAGACTTAAACAGTCTCATCACAACATATCACGGAGGTAAAGTAATGGCAACATTCACTAATCAGGCAACTCTGTCATACAACGGAGGATCCACCAATTCCAATATCATAACCGGAGAAATCGTTGATGTCCTTACCGCATCCAAGACCGCGGTCGTTGACACTTACAGAACGCCAGATAAGATCACATATGTGGTGAGTCTGGTGAACACGGGCACGCTGGCACTCACAAACCTCACGCTCACAGATAATCTCGGAGCTTACACAGTGGGAGCAAATACAATCTATCCATTGAACTATATTGCAGGATCTGTCAGATACTATACAAATGGCACTCTCTCAACACCGCCGGCAGTCACAGCAGGTCCACCTCTTGCCATTACCGGAATATCTGTTCCGGCAGGAGGAAATGCTACTATCATATATGAGGCTTCAACCAATGATTTTACACCTCGTGGCAATGAGGACTCTGTTGTCAACACCGTGACCATCACCGGCGGAGGACTTGCAGATCCTATAACTGCAACGGAAACAGTATCTCCTGTCGCTTCACCGGATCTCACGATCACAAAGTCCGTCAGTCCAAGTATCGTTCCGGCAAACGGTCAGCTAACATACACATTTGTCATTGAGAACTACGGAAACACTGGCGCAGCCGTGGGCGATAACGTGACGATCACAGACACCTTCAATCCGGTTCTCCGCAACATTTCTGTGACATACAACGGAAATGCATGGACTGAGACCACTAACTACACCTACAACGAGACAACCGGAGCGTTTGCAACGGTTGCAGGGCAGATAACTGTTCCTGCAGCGACATTTGCCCAGAATGCAGCCACAGGAGTCATAACGACAACGCCTGGAACCGCGGTAGTCACCGTGACAGGAAATATCTAACGAGCCTGTAGGTACAGCGTATAAAACGATTTGTTTTTCACAATGATGCGAATATCACGATAAAAAGGAGAATTTTATCCTGATTCCGTCTGAAATACAGGGGATAAGATACAAATTCTTTCATTTGTGTATCTTTTACTCCCTTTCAGACAGTAAAAAGGATAAAATTCTCCTTAATTACCATTATTATAATGCCATAGTCCGATCACACGTGCTACTCTACATTTTTCAGTGCCTCGTCCATCGGGATCTTCTTTATCTTCTTCATCTGCATCAGCGCGATCACAAGATAGCATGCAAAGCTGAGGACAAACATAAGTGGGAATATCCACGGAGCCATGTATATCGGCAGCCAGCCACTGAGCATTTCCGTGAGCATTGCTCTGTATATGACTTTGAGAGATACATAGCTGAGCAGAATGTCTATCACTGTCACCACCGCCACCATGATCGTTGTGGACGACAGATACAGTTTTCCTATCTCCCTGCCGTCATATCCAAGTATCTTCACCATTGATATTGAGATCGTGTTTCTCTCAACTATGAGCTTTGTGAGCAGGTATACAAGCAGCATGAACATCAAAAGTGAGAATGCTATGACTATGTAGAACATGCTTCCCATAGATTTTTTGAGCTGTCTCGATACCTTTATCAGATCATCCTTTGTAATCTCGGACACAACATGGCCGCTGATGTCCGTCAGTTCTTCGTCCGAAAAATAACCTGTGAAGTATCCCTCATCCAGTCCAAACGTCTGTCTGAAATCATCCTCAGTCATGAATATCGCCAGTGTGGATGGATATTTGACTGAACCCGTCAGTTTGAATTTATAAATATCATCCCCATAGTTTTCCTTGAGCTTGATCTCATCTCCATCTGAAAGCCCGTATTTATCCGCATAGCCATCCGAGACAAGAACATCTCCATCTTTTAACTTCCTCGGGAAATATCTGCTGTCCTCATGGATTCCATACACCATGATCTCATCGTCGATATCCCCTGTGGTCTTGAGTGTCTTTACGCAGTAAGTCTCAGCCGAATCAACAGAAGTCTCAACCTGTGAATCAAGTACATATTGATGCGCAGCCAGCATATTGTCCAGCACATCATCCTGGTAGTGCTCCAGCAAAGGATTGAGCATCAGCCCGAACATCATAAGGATCTGTGCAAAATATATTCCTATGAGCATGACCACATATCCAGGGATATTCTGAAGTATCACCCTGGTCTTGAATCTTGTCATAAATTTCCAATGTGGAAGTTTTACTGCCTTCTTTCGTCTCGATCTGCTGAGATCATGTCTCAAAAATCTAAGCGGAGACAGCTTCAACTTGTTGTTCACCACCAGTAAATTTACAACCAGCATGATTATCAATGGTATGACCGTAGTCAGGACAAATGCATCCGCATTCCAGATAGTCTCGTACTTTGTCAGCGAGTAGCTGTCATAATACAGCTGCGCCCCCATATCCTTAAAGCATGTATACCCCAGTATATTTCCAACTATCGATGCCACAAATGTAACTATGACAGGAAGTAATATGTAATGGATAAGCAGTTCCCACTTTGTATACCCTGACGCGCGAAGAGTTCCAATGACTGACGCCTCCTTTGTCAGAGTGTTGCTGATGGTAACAGCAAATATGAACGCAAGTATCACGATGACGATATATTCGAACCACTTCATCATCTCAGTATCGCTGCCTATATCCTCCCCGGTAAAGTTGATGGCCTGATTCTGATATCTCGGGATAAAGGTGTCGACTGTGATCCCATTCATCATTGCCTGAGTGTATACCGTTTTTAACAGATCATCGGCAAGCTTCTTCTCTTCTTTCTCGTCATCGGGCATGCCGTCGTTATATTTCCAGGCATAAGACCATTCCCTGCCATTTTCAGGCAGCCTGTCAAATTCAGCTCCAGTCACAACAGCGACACCAAATATAGTGGCATCGAACATTGTGTCATTGTTATTCTGGAACATTGTACTGTAGTCAGATAATGCCACATATCCGCACACCTTGTAATCCCTGCCACCGACCTCAAGTTCGTCCCCGATCTCAATGTCATTGTTCTCAGCAAACATTCTGTCAATGGCAAGCTCATCATCACTGTCTGGCAGGCTGCCTTTCATTGTACACATCTTGTTTACCTCATGTCTGACCTCAAATATTCTCAGTGTCCTGCTTTCACCATCTGCCGAAGTATTATCAGTTTTACCATCTGATTTTTTTATGCTCATATCAAGATCATAGTATGGCATATCATAAAGAGTTACACCCTCGTCCTCGATAGCTTTCTTCATATCGTCAGACGCCTCACTGTTCAGAGCAAAGTGTCCATCCTCAACACTGTATTTGTCAAAGCTCTGATCGTATGTCTGTTTCATGCTTTCTCCAGCAACAAGAAAACCGGACACCATTCCCGTGGTTATCACCATGAACAGGAATATTACTATATATTTTCCAAAGTCATCTTTGAGCTCCTTCGGAATTCGCCTACACAATGGATTCTTCATACCTAGTCCCCTTTCCGATCGAACGTCATCCTTTTACCAGTCAAGATCAGCCGCAGATATCTTGTTCTCGTTGACTACGTTGCGTCTTATCATCCCATCCCTGAGTTTTACTGTTCTGTCCGCCATGTTCTTGATGGCATCATTGTGGGTTACCATGATTATGGTGTTGCCGTACTTCTGATTGACATCCTCTATCAGCTTGAGGATCTCCTTGGAGGTATTGTAGTCCAGTGCTCCCGTCGGCTCATCACACAGAAGTATATCCGGATTCTTCACGATGGCTCTGCCTATCGATGTCCTCTGCTGCTGTCCACCGGAAAGCTGATTTGGAAGCTTATGTCTGTGCTCATATAACCCAAGTGTCTTGAGGAGCTCGTCCACATCCAACGGATCATCACTCAGATAAGCACCGACTTCTACATTCTCCTTCACATTGAGGTTTGGGATCAGATTGTACATCTGAAACACATATCCGAGATGCTTTCTCCTGTATCTTGTCAATGTCTTCTCGTCCATGTCCCCTGTCTTTTCCCCGTTTATGGATATGTAACCCGAATCCGGGCTGTCGATCCCACCTATTATATTGAGAAGTGTGGATTTTCCCGATCCGGATGGTCCGAGCAGCACACAGAACTCCCCCTTTGCAACTTCAAAATCAATCCCTTTTAAAACCTCTGTCCTATTCTCCCCTGAGCCAAAGCTCTTTCTTATTCCACTGATCTTCAAGAAACTTTTTTCTCCCATAATTCTCTCCTTTTTTCATCTGACGCTATACACAAAATCGCAATATGATTTTTCAAAAATCGCTTATAGCACTTATCGCAGTGTTTAATTAAACATGTGAATAACTGTTCATATATTTAATAGCACAGATCTTTTTCCCTGTCAACTTTCATAATGATACTTTTTATCATTATGTCATTGCCGAAGTACTCATTGTATATCAAGTGCCTCGGCATATATCTTTTAATACAAAAAAGTGTAACTTCTATGGTTCTTATCCCCATAAAAATTACACTTTTCTTTTTCATCTGAATCTATCTGAATCTATATTCCCGGACTTCGCAGTTCTTTATTCCAAATGCGGCAAATTCCTTATTTGTCATATCATTGAAATATGACTGCACTATCCTTGAAATTCCATTGTGTGCAACAAGCAGATATGTTTTGCCATTTTCCTGGGACTCCGCTTTTAGTTCATCTAGCAGATTGTAGACTCTCTGGCACAGATGCACCATAGTTTCACCGCCTTCATAGTGATCCAGGAAATGTGTCTTCGCCTCTGCAAATATCGCTCCATCTCTGGCGGTTCCCTCGTATTTACCAAAGCACTGCTCCCTGAGTCTCTCCTCCGCCCTCATCGGGATCCCGGTGATCTCAGATATATGCCTTGCGGTCTCAGATGCTCTGACCAGAGGAGAATACAATATCTCATCTATATGATATCCGCCATTCTTTATAATCTCACCAAGCTCCTCCGCCTGTCTGTGGCCAAGCTCTGTGAGTTCTATGTCTGTTGCACCGCATATCTTATTTTCCACGTTCCACACCGTCTGTCCATGCCGTGTGAAATACAGTGACGCACCTGACTGATTCTCATGTTCCGTTATCTTCTCCCTGAGTCCGAAGTACCGCACCAGGACAGCCCTCGCGTCATCATATCCCTGGGCTATCCTCTTTTCCACCCCCTCCGGTGAGAAATCCAGCATTCCGTCTATGGCTCCGCCGAGCGGCACGGATGGATAGATGTGTATCATCTCTGCATCATCATATCTGTCAGTCCTCCGCGCATCCAGATGAACCACCACAAATTTGCGGTATCCCTCATCATAAAGCGGCTGTATCGGCACATTATCACCGCCGAGGAAAAATCCCCCGTCATAATACTTAGTCTGATCTATAGTTTCCATCGGAAATATAACCGGTATCGCAGATGACGCCAGAAGTATACGCTCTATCTCTGAAGGCTCCATGCCCGCAAGCTGAAATCTCTCTGGCGTAGGCTTGCCCTCCACATTGAGACAGGTCGCATAACAGTTCATCCTGCTGTTGGATACCCCGGTCAACACAGGTGAATTTTCCAGTATATCCATGAGTCCTTCCCTTGAGAAAAATCCATCCTTTATCTTCATTCCCTTTGCCACCGCGTCAAGTCCTATACACTCTATGGCACTCTGAATGACCGGATTGTCTATGGTCGTAAGCTTCTCCTTGATGGACTCAAACCATTTATTTCTGTTGTCCTCGTCTATATCTTTGTTGGAGAGTATTCTGTCATTTGTTATGTCGTACCACATCTGTGTCGCCTTATCCAGATCACCACAGGCATAAAGCGCTGCATTGAGCGCGCCCACCGAACTTCCCGAAACAGCTTTTATGTCTATGACATCCTTATACTCCTCGAGTGCTTTCCACACTCCGATCTCATAGGAACCTCTGCCTCCGCCTCCTCCGAGAACCAGGCCATATCCAGCTTTGATGATTACAGCCTTCTTACCCTGGCTGTCCCCGGCTCCAAGCTCTGTATACCTCGCCTCCTGATGCTGCTGTTTTTTCTGGGCAATGGTCTCCTCTATCACCTTATGCAATTCCTCCGCTCTGCCCTTTATCTCCTCAGTCTTTTCCTGTATCTCTTCAAGCATTTTTTCTTTATCCATATATTATACCCCCTTGTCAATCATCGTTTTTCGGGTACTGCATACCAATTTTCACACTGTCATTTTAACATGCAAAAACCTTAGTCTACAACCGTCCTTGATAATACTTTATATATTTTTACGAAGAGCACCTGTTCAGATTAAACTTTCTCGTATTTCTCACAAGCATTGAACATATTTTAATTATATTTTAAACACACTTCTTTAACATCTGATACACCAAATGAACACAGCCCCTGTAGTATATAACTAGATTGATGAGGACAGCGGATGTACGAAGTGCCCAGGCAGCATCAGCGCACTCGCCGTCACTCAGACTAACAACAATCATATTTACATAGATGAGTGGTCCGGCGCCTCTGAAATTCCGGAACCCACTCCTCATAACCTTCCTTTTTAATTTTAACATTATAAAAGACGGATATCAGAAATTAACATTTACCCATTTTACACTTCTGATATCCGTCTTTTATTTGTTGTATTTTCAATTATTCATCATTACACTGATTTTATCTATATTCACTGTCCATCCACAACTTTGCGATCCTGTCTCAGACTGTACCACCACTTGAACACAGCACTTCCGATGATTATCACGTAGCCAGTAATGCTGAGCGCATCCGGTATCTGATCCAGAAATACAAATCCCAGTATGGCTGCAAATATGACCTGGCTATAATCAAATACCGATATCTCCTTCGCCGGAGCTTTCTGATAAGCCGCCGTGATGCTGAACTGTCCGCCTGCAGCCGCAAGACCAGCGCAGAGCAGGCATACAGTCTGCTGCCACGACATCGGCGCATGATCCACTATGATAAAAGGCAGTGTCACGATGCATGAGAACACTGAAAAGCACATGACTATGACTGGTCCGCGCTCTCCCTGTTTGCCAAGTTTTCTCACATATGTATATGCAACGCCTGCGCCAAGTCCGCCGGCAACCCCGACCATCGCGTACAGAAAATCCATGTGAAATGAAGGTTTTACCACAAATACCGCCCCAGTAAATGCAAGTATAACGGATGCCCACTCGATCTTATTTGCCTTCTCCTTCAGAACAAAATAGGACGCGATGATCGCAAAGAACGGAGAGAGCTTGTTGAGGATATTTGCATCGGCAATATTTAATTTGTCGATGGCATAGAAATTACAGATGAGTCCGGCTGTACCGCATATACTCCTCGCCGCAAGCCCCGGCCAGCTGTCCTTTCTTATCCTGAACTTTCCCTCAGTCCTCATGAGCATCACGATCGCAACGACCGCAGCCACCGCATTTCTGAAAAATGCCTTCTGCATAGTTGGCAGATCACCTGATATCCTAACGAAAAATGTCATAAGCGAGAAAAAGAATCCCGCCATGATTATGAACAGGATTCCCTTATATTTGTCTTTTATAACTAGATTTTTTGACATTTAAGCCTCCTTACAGTTATAGCAGCGATTACCAAATGTCCGCGCAGCCGCAAGCCCTGATAACCACCTGTTCCGGTCACAGTTCCGGCGCATTCACATGCGTCTTCACCGTGATTCCCCGGAATCTATGAACTCTAATTAAATGCATCATCCTTCAGACCATGTGAATAGAGATAATCCTCCCACACACTGTAGTACTGCGCTTGAAGATGTATATCATCCCATGTGTAATCCTTGATAAGACCGCCCTTGCCGTCGTCAACCACGGTATTCATATCCAGATAAAACAGCTTAATCCCATCTGCATATGCGGCTATGGCACCATTCTTCTCATCTATATTATCGTTATTCACTATATCGTGCGTGTCGGAATAATCGCTTGACACATGCATGCAGCCCATCATAAATATGACCGCATCTGGCTGTAAAGCCTGAATCTGTGATACCGCATCCATGTAACTAGATACATACGAATCTGTATTGTATCCCGCCTCATTTATTCCAAGCATGATATATATCTTCTTGAATGTCTGACTGCCCAGAAGATCGGTGAGTGTCGCCGTTCCATTTGCTGCTATCTTCTCACTCATAAGGCCAAATGTCGTAAGTCCCTCCATATATGCAAACTGCGCATTGTCAAGACCTGAATACAGCGCAAGTCCCTCTATACGTGAGTCTCCTATAAACAATGCATCATCAAAGTATGACTTGTCGACCTTTATATAAGGATAATCTGTCTCCAGTGCGATTTTTGTCAGATCTCCGTAGCAGCTGTTTCTGGATTTTCTGGTCTTTATCTTCTTGTACTGTGTCGGTCTGCTGATCGGCGTCGACGAACCACCTGTATCTATTGAAGCCTTTTTCTCAGTTGTAGCCTCTGTTTTCTTCTCTGTAGATTTCTCGGTCGTCTTTTCTGTAGTTTTGCCAGATCCCTTTTCTGTTGATTCCTCTGTGGTTTTCTCAGAAGGCTTCTTTGTGGTTTTTGCATCGGATTTGTCTTCTGACTTTCCATCTGTCTGCTCTTCTGTCTTCTCCAATGGTTTCCCGTTCTTTACAGCCTCCGTGCTGTTATCTACGTCTTTGTGCTGGTCATTCTTACCTAGGTCTCCTTTCGCTGTGGACACCTCCGAAGCATCGCTCTCACTTCCAGATTCGGCTTTCTCATCAAGAAGCACTGTCTGCACCATTGGATGTTTAAATGTCACATCCCATTTGTATATTCCCAATGCTGCACCGGCATATCCACCAGCGGTGACTATGATCCCAGACAATATCAGGATTGTGAACAGTGGGCAGCCCTTTATCATTTGCCATAATTTCTTCATGTGCCCACCTCCTTAAAACCTGAAGTAAAGGAATGGATTTGAACCACCCTTTGCTATCTGATATACACAGAACCAGAACAACACAAGCATGATAAGCTTGCATAACCAGTTCTTGTAGAATCTCTCTATAAGCTTTCTCGGCCACGGTGTACTGAACACAATGCAGAGGAGCAAAAGCCACCAATACGTTTGTATCAGCATATTTAATTTGTCCGTAGCGTGAATAAGCACCGACCCCTCTATATTCATTCCAAGCATCCTCTTAAGATACAGGTAGAGTGTCTTGAGATCGCTTATGTTAAATATTGTCCATGACACTGGTATGAGGAAGAACATGTACACATGTCCTAATATCTTCACCTTGTCAAATACCTTGCCGAGAAACAGTTTCTCTATGAGAAGCACTACAAAAAGAAACAATCCCCATATGAGAAAGTTCCAGTCTGCCCCGTGCCACAGTCCTGTAAACATCCAGACTGTGAACATGGCAAGTATCATTCTCAGCCTGCCCTTTCTATTTCCGCCCATAGGTATATACACATACTCACGGAACCATCTGCCAAGTGTGATATGCCAGCGCCTCCAGAAATCTGTCAAAGAGTGCGCCATATACGGATCCTTGAAGTTCTCTGGGATCTTGAAGCCGAGGATCAGGCCGATTCCTATAGCCATAACCGAATATCCCATAAAGTCAAAAAGCAGCTGGAACGAATATCCCCAGGAGCCAAGCCATGCCGTGAGCGTATTTATTCCAAATGGGCCAACGGTCAGAACGTCATTCCATAGACTTGCGATCTTATTTGCAAGAAGCACCTTGTATGCCAGTCCGAGCACAAACAGAGTCGCACCGCGCTCTATGTCGTCAGCTTTTGTCTCACGATGATCCAGTTCAGGCTTAACCTCATCATAGCTGACTATAGGTCCCGCTATGAGCTGTGGGAACATGCTTACATATGTTCCAAACTTGATGATGCTCTTGTCCGCCTGATACTTCAGTCTGTACACATCAAATATATATGATGTGATCTGAAATGTATAAAAGCTTATTCCAAGCGGCAGAGTAACTGCCACATCGTCAAATATCTTCGTGCCTGCAGCGGTGTTGATTATCTCAATAAAGAAATTGATGTATTTGAACACAAACAACATGCCAAAGTCAAACACCATGGCAACCGCAAGCCAGCAGTTGCGCTCAAATGAACAGTCTATCTCCGAATAGACCTCTATGTCATAGAAACGCTTTATCCGCCTTGCAGCTGAGTAGTTGAACACAATTGAAAACATCATCAAGAATACATATACAGGCTCGCCATATGCATAAAACACAAGGCTGCCCAAAAGCAGTACAATATTCCTGTACTTCGGCTTTGTCACAAAATAGATAAGCAAAAATAAAGGCAGGAATCTAAACAAAAACTCCATGCTCGAAAAAACCATGATATACTCCTTAAATCTCTAAATAGTCAGTCCAGTGTGAGTATAAATACTTTTAACACTTATGTCAACCGACACAGGTCCTATTTTTTCTTAATTAATCGAATGTTTTAAACGACATTTTTCCCCACCACTATATATGGTGTCAGGATCTTTTCCCACGTACAAAAAACAAAAGGCGCAATTCACTTTTCATTCATGAACCGCGCCTTTTTATTTACTATATAAATATTTCTTTACAGGTAATCCAAAGGGTTAACATATGAACCATTAAGAAATACTGAGAAATGGCAATGTGTTCCTGTTGAATATCCTGTGGATCCCGCATACGCAATCGTCTGTCCCTGGGAAACCACATCACCAACGCTTACTGCAAGTGATGAGTTATGTAGATACATTGTCACAAATCCATTGCCATGATCGATCATAACGTAGTTACCACCACTTTCGCCCCACTCGGCTACTGTTACAACTCCCGAATCAGCCGCCGCAATAGGCACTCCATACGAACATCCTATATCAATACCCATATGGTTTGAACTTGCCCCTGCTGTTGGAGACTCTCTAGGTCCAAAGTAATCTGTGATAGGACCTGAAACCGGCCAAATGAACCGACCTGTTCCTGTGGATGAACCGCCTGTATTATTGCTGTCATCACCACCGGAATTGTCGTCACTGCCGGAATTGTCAGTGTCATCAGCACCACCATTATTATCTTCCTGCTGTTCCTGCTGTTTCCGTAACTCCTCCTGCTTACGCTCCTCTTCAAGTCTGGCTGCCTCCTGACGTGCTATTTCAGCCAGCTTATCATCCAACTCTGACTCCTGTCTCGCATACTCCTCAGCAAGAGCCTGCTGCATGGCAGCGTCACCGCTGTACTTATTGATCTCCTCATTCTTCTGGCTTATTACCGCGTCGAGATCTGACTGCTTCTGCTCCAGATCAGCCTGAACCTTCTTAACATCTGCCAGATCATCCTTCAGAGTCTGCTCATACTCAGCTATATCATTCTTTGTCTTTACCAGCTTGTCCAGCTGCTTCTGGTCATATGAGCTGAGCTGATCAACGTACTCTGACTTATTCAAACTGTCCTCAAATGAAGCGGATGACATAAGAGCATCTATGTATTCTACATCGCCCTCCTCATAGAGGTACTGTATTCTCTTCTTCATAGCCACATACTGGTTGTCCTCGCTGACCTGTGCCTCAGCAAGCTTTGTCTGTGTCTCATCTATCTCTGTCTGAAGATTATCAGCCTCCTGCTTCTTCTGTACGATCTGTGTACTGATATCTGTGGCCTGCTTATCAAGCTCGTTAACCGTCGCAGTAAGTTTGTCAACCTTCTTCTGGTACTTCTCTGCGTTTGCCTTTGCCTCTGCCTGTCCCTGCTGAGCCTCTTCCTTCTGCTGCTCAACCTCCTCCTTGGTTTCCTCTGCATGTACACTGAATCCCGGAACTGCAAATAATGATGTAAACGACATGAGCACTGCTCCTGTGGTAACCACAGCCATCTGCATACCTTTCTTCTTTATCTTATATAAATCTATTCTCATTATCCATGCCTCCTAAATGCATATCACAATGTTTTGTCTTTATGCCCTACTTGTCAATATTATAACACATACTACCGCTAAAAAAGTGATAACTAAATGTGAAATTTTTGTGCATTGCTACTATCTCTGCACTGCTATAATCTCTCAACGCCTTAAAGCACTACACTCTCAAATGCTTCCTTGTCGTCAGAATACTTCCCACAAGTCCGACTCCTATAC
>OGFF01000445.1_pt1 | contig 59764 bp, 50 predicted proteins | sample 1570751 | NCBI WGS metagenome assembly OGFF01 (sample SAMEA2581951, study PRJEB24529) | metagenome | biome: Human gut stool | place: China | collected 2011 | reverse complement strand
GCGCAGCTCCTTCTAACTACGATGCTGACTACTGCTACTCACTCGGTTTCAACGCTTCACGCCTCATCGCTAATGGCAAGACCGGTTACATGTCAGTCATCAAGAACACAACTGCTCCTGCAGCAGAGTGGATTGCAGGTGGTGTGCCAATCACTATGATGATGAACATCGAGCGTCGTAATGGTGCTAACAAGCCTGTTATCCGCAAGGCTCTCGTTGAGCTGGATGGCGCTCCATTCAAGTTCTTCGCTTCTAAGCGCGATGAGTGGGCTAAGGAAACAGCTTACGTTTATCCAGGTCCTATCCAGTACTGGGGTCCTTCTGAGGTTTGCGACCAGACCACAAAGACTCTCCAGTTGGAGCAGGCTAAGTAAAAAATAGAATAAATATTTTTTTATATGTCAACAAGACGAACGGCTTCTTCACAGAAAAAGAGTGCCATGGCGAGAAAGAAAACTCCTCGGCGTGGCGGCTCCCGTGGTAGAAGGCGTTCGTCTTCTTTTTTGCAACGCTATCCCCGTTGGGCGTGGTGGATAGGCGGAACAGCCGTTATCGTGCTCTATGTCTTTCTGTTCTATCATTTCTTTGTGGGTCCAACTGGTTTCCGCTGGCGTGCGCTTTATGGCGATGCTGAATATCCCGAAGGTTACGAGATTCATGGAATCGACATTTCCCATTATCAGGGCAAGATAGACTGGGAGCAGCTCAAGAATGCGATGATCAAGGGGTGTCCTGTGCGTTTCGTCATTATCAAGAGTACGGAAGGTTCTTCACGGCTCGATGAGAATTTCCGCGAGAACTTTAATCAGGCTCGCGATTTCGGTTTCATCCGGGGTGTTTATCATTTCTGGAGCAATAAGTCGACAGCCCGCGAACAGGCTTATTATTTCCTGGACCAGGTGCATCTTACGGATGGCGATTTGCCTCCGGTTCTGGATATAGAACATAAGCCGGCAGATAAGAGTGTGGAGGATTTCCAGCGTGATGTGCTTACCTGGCTGCATATTGTAGAGGATAAGTATCATGCTAAACCTATCATCTACACCTATTATAAATTCAAGGAGCAATATCTGAGTGCGCCTGTCTTTGATGATTATCCTTACTGGATTGCCCACTATTATGTTGACAAGGTTCAGTATAAGGGCAAATGGAAGTTCTGGCAGCATACGGATGTGGGCAAGTTGCCGGGCATTAAAGGTTACGTAGATTTCAATATTTACAATGGCAGTTATTATGAGCTCAAGCAGCTCTGCATAGGCAGCAATAATAATGAGAAGAAATTCATGGAATAAAGGTTGAACTTTTGGCAATTTGCGAAAGTTCAACCTTTATTCGTATGTTTTTTATCAGATATTTCTGATTTTTTTCGTATTGAACCTTTTTGAATCAGAAAAGAATCTTTATGAACCTACAACAAGGCAGGCCCAATTGTTGTCAATCTGTCTGTTTATTTCATGCATTCCCAATTCTTCTGCTTTCTCCAGGAGTACAGGAATGTCTTCTTCGTAGAAACCGCTCAGAACCAGAGTTCCGCCGATGTTCATCACGCTACGGAAAGCACGCATGTCGTTGAGCAGAATGTTGCGGTTGATGTTGGCAAGAACCAGGTCGAAAACGCCGCTGATGTGGTTGATTACCTGACTGTTGCCAAAGAGTACTTCCATATTTGTTACGCCGTTCAGCACGGCATTATGCTTGGCATTTTCCACGCTCCACTCGTCTATATCGTAGCCTACCACGTCTTTAGCGCCCAGTTTGGAGCAGGTGAGGGCAAGTATTCCCGTACCCGTTCCGCAATCCAGGATGCGCTTGGTTCTGACAGGCATGTGGAGCAGCTGTGAAATAATCATGCGTGTGGTTTCGTGGTTTCCGGTTCCGAACGCCAGTTTCGCCTCAATACCTATTTCAATCATGTTGGGTCTGTTGCTCGTATCGGGATAGAGTTCGGGATGTTTCGCATCGTAAATCACCACCTGATTGTCCACATAAATTGGTTCGAATCCCTGTTCTTCCCATTCCTGGTTCCAATCCTTATCTTCTGCATCTTTCACCTCGTAGGTAATTTTCGTATCCTCGATAGGGAAATCAGCAATATAGGCATCCAGCACCTCCTTGTCGAAGAGGTCTTTCTGCACATACGCTTCCAGTCCGGTTTCTGTTTCCTCAAAAGATTCGAATCCGGCTTCGGCTGCACCATCAGCAAGCAGATCCTGACAGGCCTGCATCAAGTCGGCAGTCGTTTCAATAGTGAATGTTGCTACTAAATATTTCATATTTAATTTGTATTAATTTCTTGTCTAAAAACGCCTTCGAATGTTCAAAAAAGCTAGATTTGTTTTAAATCTTCTGCAAAATTATAAAAAAATAGGGGAAAACCTACAATAATTTAGGGAAATTCTGTATTTTTGCATAAAGATAAGCAATATTTTTGCATCTAGATTATTATATCATCAGAAAAGGACTCTTTCTGGAGTATTTTTTCTGATAGTTAATGATGGTCTGGAAAGAGAAAAAATGGAGAAAAAATAAATAGGAGAACAGAAATATGAAAAAAAAGTATCTTCTTGCAGTCCTTATCGCAGCTGCGATGCCATTCACGTCGATGGCACAGGACGATGACCTCTACTTCAATCCGAAGAAGGAGGCCAGGGAAAAGGCTGAAAGACGGGCTCTGCTCCAGCGCCAGTATGCTGAGCAAAGGGCCCGTAGAGATAGTATTTACCGCTTGAATTGGAGCGGAAGCGACCGTTCGGTAGATGAATATAATCGAGGCGGCAGAATCTTCAGCCATTATGAGAATGTAGGGAAAGATTCCCTGGGCAACGACATCATCATGTTCCATGTGGGCAAGGGTGTGGCGCCCGACAGCATTTATGATGATGCTTACTTCGCTCAGAAGTATGCTGACAGGGATGAGGATTTCGTACGCACACGCGAGATGAGCCGATGGGATGGATTCTATGATCCGTGGTTCTACGATTATTATGGTTACGGTCCTTACTATTGGCGCAGCCGCATGTGGGGCTGGCACAATCCTTGGCGCTACGGCTATTATGCCGGCTGGTATGATCCTTGGTTTGACCCTTGGTATGATCCTTGGTATTATGGCTACTGCGGATGGTATGGTGGCTGGTACGACCCTTGGTATTATGGCTGGGGCGGCTACTACAATCCTTGGTATTGGGGCGGTCCGGTAATCGGACATGTTAGTTATGGCGGACGTAATTCGGGCGGTTATGCAGGTAGCAGAACTTTCCGCTATAATGGCGACAAAGGCTATGCTGGCAACAGTACCTACCGAAGCAACAGAAATCGCAATTTCGGCGGTCGTATCAACGATAATGGCCGTTATAATAGCGTTCGAAACAATAATAATACCAACAACTTCGACCGCAGCAACTTTGGCGGATTCGGAAACCGTAGTGGAGCCAGCTTCGGAGGCGGATCGCATTCCGGTGGCGGAAGCTTTGGCGGAGGAGGCGGTAGCTTCGGAGGCGGCAGTCGCTCAGGTGGCGGCGGCTTTGGCGGAAGAAGATAGTCGCTTTTAAAGTTTATGGTTAATAGTTTATAGCTTGGGCCTTTGTTCTGAGAATGAAGACTTTAAGAATTAAGTAAAGAATTAAGAGATTATGAAGAATTTAAAATATTTATTCCTGGCTTCATTGGGACTCATGTCAGCCCCAATGTTGGCTCAGGAAACTTATCAGGATACTAAGTTTGCAGAAAATTCCCTCACGGGTACTGCACGCTATGTAGGTATGGGTGGAGCTATGGAAGCCCTGGGCGCAGATATTTCTACCATTTCCAGCAACCCTGCCGGTTTGGGCCTGTTCAGAAAGAGCATGGCAAGTTTCTCTGCTGGCGTTGTGGCTCAGCCTGGAGCAGATACGGAACTCAACTTTGATAATACACGCCTCGGTTTCGACGGCAAGAAATCGGTTCCTAGTTTCGACCAGATTGGTTTCGTTTGGGCTGCTACAAATGGCGATTCGAATGTAAAGCTCAACTTCGGTTTCAACTATCACAAGAGCACCAATTTCTCTCAGATTCTTTCTGCAGCCAATTATCTCAACGGAGCATCTCAAACCAAATGGGCTTCAGCCAAGACGGCTTACGCTAAAGAATTGGATGAGAAACATGGTAAAGATGCAGGCGATCAGGTTTGGAATGCTGTAGACGCCAACTATAATGCGTTGATGGGTAAAGACGAGGATGGAAACCAGATGACCTACGATGGCCGTTCATTCCTCTTTGGCCAGTATCAGAAGGGCTACATAGGCGAATATGATTTCAACATTAGCGTAGGTTTCAACGACCGCGTATGGTTGGGTTTCACCCTGGGCATTCATGATGTTCATTACCGCAGCAATTCTGTTTATACAGAGAATTATGTGGCTGATAAGGAGGCTTACGGAACAGCTTGGGAAAGCCAGCGTATCACGGGTACGGGTTATGATGCAAAACTGGGTATTATCTTCCGTCCGGTAGAAGATTCTCCTTTCCGTATTGGTGCTTACGTCAATTCGCCAGTATTTTATGATTTGTCGATGGATGGAACAGCTGACCTGGAACTCGTTGACGAGAACATAACGGACGAAAACGGCAATTATGCTGAGGCTGGCAATACGAACAGTTCCAGTCTCGATTATCGTCTGAATACGGCTTGGAAGACGGGTATCAGCTTGGGTCACACCATTGGCAGCAATCTTGCCCTGGGTGCTACTTACGAGTATGCGTGGTACAATCACATGGATAATCGTGTGAAGGATGGTGGTTATTATGATGGTTATTGGGACGAATATTATGAAACCAGTTCAAGCGATGACCTCATGAATGACCATACCAAGCAGTCGTTGCAGGGCGTGAGCACGCTGAAGCTGGGTCTGGAATACAAGCCTGTTAGTATGTTGGCGCTCCGCCTGGGTTACAATTATGTTTCTCCGATGTTCAAGGAGAGCGCAGACCGTGACCAGACAATCCCTTCTCAGGGAACAATCTACGCCACCTCTACAGATTATACCAACTGGAAGGCGACTAACCGATTTACAGCCGGCGTAGGTTTCAACTACGAGAAGCTGTCTATTGATGTGGCTTACCAGTACAGCTGTCAGAATGGTGACTTCTATCCATTTGCTGCTTGGGAGCAACTTGGTGCGAAAGCAGCTCCTGCAACCAAGGTTGACAACAAGCGCCATCAGTTGCTGATGACTGTTGGCTATAAGTTCTAAAATGTGAAGGTAGGGGGGCTTATTGATTAAATAATGTGAAATCCATATAAAAAAAGCCCGTTCTTAGAAAAAAAGTTGGGAAAAATTTGGTAGTTTCATATAAAAGCCCTACCTTTGCAATCAAGAAATCGGGATGATTTCGTGTCATAGGTTAGATTTGAGATGGGATGTTATTATCTCATCTTCTAATTTAGAAATATTAGTTTTTTTAGTGGTTAATTTAGTTTTAGTAAGTATGTTTAGGGTCTGTTGTGAAACAGGCCCTATTTTCGTTTGTACCTTTACAAAAAAAAATCCCCCAACAGGATGGTTTGGAAACCATACCTGTCGGGGGAATATTAATCCTGAAAAAATTTACCTTAATGAACTATCTTGCTAAATCAAATTATATTATTTGTTTCTGTAATGATCAAGACCCTTGTTCAGGAAGTTGAGATAAGCACTAACGTCTTCTTTGAAACTGAAGGCTGCTGCAAGAGGATTGCCGTCGTTGTCAATAGCCACATAGAATGGCTGGGCATTAGCTCCAAACTTGCTTGCCTGCAGATAACTCCACTTGTCGCCAACGGTTCGCAGGGTGCGCTTCTCACCATTAAACGTTACCTCCATAGGCTCAGGAAGAGGAGTCTTGTCATCTACATAAAGTGAGATGAGGACATAATCCTTTGCCAGCTTATCGGCAACCGATGGATCTGTCCAGACAGAAGCCTCCATCTTGCGGCAGTTTACACAACCATAACCCGTGAAATCAAGCAATACCGGTTTGCCGGAAGCCTTGGCAGCAGCCATTCCCAACTCATAATCCTTGTAAGCAGGCTCTACGGTCTTGGTGTTGAGGTTGAAGTCCTGTGTGTTAATAGGTGGAGCAAATGCGCTCACAGCCTTGCAAGGAGCGCCCCAGAGACCTGGAATCATGTAAACCGAGAATGCCAAAGAACAGAGACCCAACATGATGCAGGCTACAGGCATAGGCTTGTTGATGTCGCCCCCGATAGCATCAACCTGGAACTTCAGCTTGCCGATGAGATAGAGACCCAACAGACCGAAAATGACAATCCAGAGAGAGAGGAATACCTCGCGGTCCATGATGTGCCAGCCGTAAGCCAGATCGGCTACAGAGAGGAACTTCAGAGAGAAGGCAAGCTCGATGAAGCCGAGCACAATCTTGATGGTCTCCATCCAAGAACCCGACTTAGGAGCCGACTTCAACCATGATGGGAAGAGGGCGAAGAGGGTGAATGGGAGCGCCAGAGCAAGCGCAAAACCGAACATTCCCACGGTAGGAGCGAGCCAGTCGCCGGATGTAACGGTCTGAACCAGCAGCAAACCGATGATAGGAGCTGTACATGAGAAGCTAACCAATACCAGGGTGAAAGCCATCAGGAAGATAGAAATCATACCCGTGGTGCTGGAAGCCTTGTTGTCTACCGCATTTCCCCAACTGTCAGGCAATTTGATTTCAAACCAACCGAAGAACGAGAAGGCGAAAACGGCAAGCAGGAGGAAGAGGATGATGTTGAATACGGCACTTGTGCTGAGCGCATTCAGGGTGCTAGGACCTGCGATGGCTGTTACGGCAAGACCCAAAACCAGATAGATGACTACGATGCTCAAACCATAAGTAATCGCATCGCGGATACCTTTCTTCTTATCGTTCTTAGCACGCTTCAGGAAGAAACTTACGGTCATCGGGATGATAGGCCAGATGCAAGGCATGACGAGCGCAAGCAGGCCGCCCACAAAACCGATGAAGAAGATGTAGAAGAGCGAATGGTTGGCGATGTCGTTAGCTCCGCCGAATGCCTGAAGTTCTTTAACAACCGGTTTCCATAAGTCTTTGACGTTCAGATTCTCCATAGCAGATGCCAAAGCTGCGGAATCTGCGGGCTGAGTAGCACTATCGGTCTGAGCCAGGGCTGCGGCCTTGGCAAGCGAATCGGCCTTCATCTTGGCTGCAAGGGCAGGGTCAATCGCCTTCGCATTCAGAGCATCTTTTGCTCCAGCTGCAGGAGCATCAACGGCTGGTGATTTGCCACTCTGCTTAAAACCAGCCTCGCTTGGTGGCATACAGTTCTGGTCGTTGCAGGCGCCATACTCCAGATAGGCATCAATATGATAATTTGGTTGGGTAAACTTCACCTTTTGTACAAAGGTAACGCTACCTTCAAAATAACGGAGTTTCATCTCGAAGAGAGGGTCGAACTTTGCAATTTCTCTGCCGCGTGGCTGAAGTTTTCCTACGAGTTCAACACCTTCAAGCTTGTTTACGTTGAACGAAGCGGAAATCGGACCATCGCCACCCAAACCGGTAGAATAGACGTGCCATCCCGGTTGGATTTTTCCGTTAAACACGATTTCGGCCACAGCACTTCCGTCTGTTTTCAGCGAGCTGGTGAACTTCACAGGGTTCATCATCTGCGCCTGAGCCAGCATTACTACAAGGAGTAATTGAAAGATTAAAAATACTTTTTTCATTTCTATTTTTTAATTTTATGTTGCAAAGTTACTAAAAACTTATCATATTACGTATTCAAAGGGCGTTAAGGGTACTCGGTTTTAATTTTTTTAAGAAAAAATGTTAATTTTCTCAGTTTTATTTGGCTATTTCGTACTTTTAATGTAATTTTGCCGACAGAATAAAGCAATCCTAAAATTTGGAAACAGAATAAAATGGCAAAGAAGAAACTATACTTGTTCAGCCTCTTTGTGGCCACGATGAGTGTGCTGCTCTCTATGGTGGTGATGCATCATCATCACATGGGGCGTATATGTATGGTTGTAGAACGTTGTCAGCAGGATGGTAATTTCAACGATGAGCATACTGAGCATCATGAGAAAGAAGCCGATGGTTGCCGCGTGCATCAGCTGCACCATTTCGTAACCAACGGCAAGATCATGAAGGGCATTCAGAAACAGCTTTTCGATGGTAGCCATCTGCTTTCCATGCTTTCTTCTGAGTATTTGTTTATCCCAACCACGTCGCTCGTTAGCGTGCGTTGGCAGCAGTTTGCAGCCAGTCTCCCTTGCGCAGATGAAACGGCCATCAGTAGGCGAGGACCTCCTTCTTTTTGTTGATTTTCTGTAGTTAGAGCAACCAGGATGCAGCTTTTGCAACCGGGTTGCAGGGTAAAGTGCGTACTTTTGCCTATCCGTAATTATGAATCAATAAAAAGAAAAAATGAAAAGAATTTTGGTGGTTGCCGTTGCGGCAATCTTAGCCTGGTGTGGTTTTACCCTTTTCTCAAACCACGCCGGAGCAGAGGCTCATGCAGCCGAACATGAAGAGGTAGATTTCGACAATATTCCGCTCTCTCAGAAACAGGTAGATGCAGTTGATCTGAAGATGGGCGAGGCGGTTGACCGCGTGATGGATGCTACGATTGCAGCCAACGGCCAGCTCGTTTTGCGCGCCCAGAACAAGGGCGATGTGGCTTCGCTCATGGGGGGCGTGGTGAAGGCTATCTATGTAAAAGAAGGACAGAATGTGAAGCGCGGACAGATTGTGGCTTTGGTTGAAAATACCGATGTGGTCAGTCTGCAACGAGAATATTATTCTGCCAGCAAGGAGTGCGAACTGGCTCTTGCCGACCTGGAGCGACAGAAACTGCTGAACAGGACCGGAGCTGGCGTCAAGAAAAATGCGCAGCAGGCTGCCAAGGAGTATCATGTGGCCCACGCCAACCTCATCGGCATCGGCAAACAGCTTGCCCAGATGGGCATTTCTACCGCCGCCGTTGCCAGGGGTAAGTTTACCACAGCCTTCCCTTTGCGTGCTCCGATCGCGGGTACGGTTTCGCAGATTACAGCCAGTCTGGGCAGCTTTGCCGATATGCAGACGCCGCTCATGAAGATTCAGAACAACCAGGCTGTAGAGTGCGATCTGAACATTTATGAGAAAGATCTGCAGAAGGTTAAGCCGGGCGATAAGGTTTATCTCTCGCTTACCAATCAGCCGGGCGTGAAACTCGCAGGTCATGTTTACGGCTTAAACCAATACTTTAACGATAATTCAAAATCAGTTGCTGTTCATGTAAAAATAGATGCACAGTCTCTTAAAACCAGTGGCGTTCACGGCTCAGCCCGTCTCTTCGACGGAATGTACGTAAGCGGCAAGATAGCTACGGGCAGCCAGTCGTGCATCGCCCTTCCTTCCAAGGCAATCGTCACTACCGACGGCAAGCAGTTTGTCTTCGCTCTGAACGGCAAACCCAAGAAGGGCGAGTACAGTTTCTCCCGCCATGAGGTCATTACGGGCGTTTCGGATGGAGCTTATACCGAGGTAAAACTCTGCAAGCACCTGAATCAGGAAGGAAAGAAGATTGTTACAGAAAACGCATATTATCTGGCTTCGCTCACGGGCGAGCATGCGGATGAGCATTAATATAATATAAGGTAAGCTTTTTCATCTATAAAAAGCTTGAATAAAACGACAGATTATGTTTCAGAAACTGATTACTTACTCCATCCGCCACAAGCTGGTGGTGGGAGTTTTCACGATAGCCCTTATCATCTGGGGCATCGTTTCGCTCATCCATCTTCCTTTCGATTCCACACCAGATATTACCGACAATCAGGTTCAGGTCATCACCCAGGCGCCTTCGCTCGGAGCGCAGGAGGTGGAGCAATATGTTACCACTCCGGTGGAAATGGCGCTTGCCAACATCCCCGAACTCAAGGAGCGCAGAAGCATCTCGCGAAGCGGACTCTCGGTCATCACCCTCGTTTTTGATGATGATGCCGACATCTACTGGGCTCGTTCGCAGGTAAGCCAGATGCTGACCCAGGTGGAGAAAGATTTGCCCAAGAATACGGAAACTGAGATGGGACCGATTGCTACCGGACTGGGCGAAATTTACCATTATACCGTGCGCGCCGAGAAGGGTTACGAGCACAAATATTCGCTTACCCAGCTGCGAACCATCCAGGACTGGATTGTGAGAAAGCAGCTCTCGGGAACCCCGGGCGTGGCGGAAGTGAGCGGCTGGGGAGGCTACGTGAAGCAATATGAGGTGGCCATCAACACAGATAAGCTCAACGCCTGCAATCTTACCGTGAGCGAGGTGTTTGATGCGCTCGAAAAGAATAATGCCAACACGGGCGGAAGTTACATAGAGGAAAACTCCAACCAGTATTTCATCCGCGGCATAGGCGTGGTGAAGAGTCTGGAAGATGTGGCGAATATCGCCGTCAAGACCGTGAACGGCACTCCTGTCAAAATAGGTGATGTGGCGAAAGTTCAGCTGGGTCACGCCACCCGTTTCGGAGCCGTTACCCGAAATGGCGAGGGCGAAGTGGTTGCCGGAATAGCCATCATGCTGAAGGGTGAAAACTTTCAGGAGGTTATCAGGAATGTGAAGCTGCGCATAGAGCAGATTCAGAAATCCCTGCCCGAGGGCGTGGTTATCGAACCCTTTATCGACCGAACCAACCTGGTTGACCGTGTGGAGGGAACCATCGCCCGAAACCTGATAGAAGGCGGACTCATCGTTATCTTCGTGCTGGTTATCTTCCTGGGCAACTGGCGGGCCGGACTGGTTGTGGCGAGCGTCATTCCGCTCAGCATGCTCTTTGCTTTCGGCATGATGAAGACCTTCGGAATCGACGGCAATCTGATGTCGCTGGGAGCCATCGATTTCGGTATGATAGTCGATTCTGCCGTCATTATCGTAGAGGCTGTTGTGGCCCATCTGGGCGTGAAGAGTATTGAGCGGAGGGCAAGAAATTCTTCCGATACTCCCATCCGTTTTTCCCAGGCAGAGATGGATGAGGAGGTTCATGACTCCGCTTCGCGCATCCGCAAGAGTGCGGCATTCGGCGAAATCATCATCATGATAGTTTACATTCCGCTGATGACGCTTGTGGGCATCGAGGGCAAGATGTTCCGTCCGATGGCGCTTACCGTTTTCTTTGCCATTCTGGGTGCCTTCATCCTCTCGCTCACCTATGTTCCGATGGCAAGTGCGCTCTTCCTGAGCAAGAAGGGACATGTGCGTAAAACTTTCAGCGATAGGATGATAGAGAAACTGCAGGGCTGGTACCGACCGGTTCTGGAATGGGTCTTGGCGCGATATAAGGATGTGATTACCGGCGCCGTTTCGCTCTTATGCATGAGTGCCGTAGCCTTCCATTTCCTGGGTGGCGAATTTATCCCGAGCCTGGAAGAGGGCGATTTTGCGGTAGAAATGACCATGTCGCAGGGAACGTCACTCTCGCAGATGGTAGAGAGCTGCTCCAAGGCGGAGAAACTTCTGAAGGCTGAATATCCTGAAATCAGGCAGGTGGTGAGCCGCATAGGTAGCGCCGAGATTCCTACCGACCCGATGCCTATGGAAAGGGCCGACATCATGGTGGCGCTCAAGCCGAAAGCCGAGTGGACTTCGGCAGAAACTACCGCCGAACTGATGGAGAAGATGGAAGAAACCCTGAAGACGATTCCGGGCTTGGAGGCTGAGATTTCGCAGCCTATCCAGATGCGCAACAACGAGTTGCTTACGGGCATCAAGCAGGATGTGGCGATTAAGATTTTTGGCGACAATCTCGATGTGCTTACCCAGCAAGCTGATAAGGTTTCCAGAATGATCAGGAATGTGCCGGGCGTGAGCGGAATCTTCGTTGAAGAGGTATCCGGATTGCCTCAGATTCAGGTAAAATACAACCATGAACGCATGGCGGCTTATGGGGTAACTGTTGACGAAATCAACCGCATTCTCGAAACTACCTTTGCGGGCGCTACGACTGGAGCTGTTTACGAAGGCGACAAAAAATTTGACATCGTTCTGCGTCTTGATCCTAAGGAGCGCAACTTACAGTCGCTTCAGTCGCTCCGTATTCCGCTGGCTGGTGGCGAGAGCATTCCGCTTTCCCAGTTGGCTGATGTGGTTTACGAACCGGCTCCGGCTCAGGTTTCTCATGAGAATGGCGCCCGCCGCATCTACGTAGGTTTCAACGTGAAGGGTAGGGACGTGCAGAGTACCGTAAAGGATATTCAGACCATCCTCGACGAGAAACTGAAGCTGCCTGAGGGCTACTATTATAATTATGGTGGCGAGTTTGAGAATCTTCAGAGTGCCACCCAGCGTTTGCTCATCGTGGTTCCGATAGCGCTCATCATCATTCTGCTGCTGCTCTATGCCACGGTCAAGAATCTGCGGGAGTCGCTCTTCGTGTTCTCCGCCATTCCGCTTGCCGCCATAGGTGGCGTCTGGGCGCTCTGGTTGCGCGGAATGCCTTTCAGTATTTCGGCGGGCGTAGGTTTCATCGCCCTCTTTGGTGTGGCGGTTCTCAACGGCATCGTGCTGATAGGTCAGATGAACCAGATGCAGAAGCAGACGGCTGCGGTTTCTGCGGAAGATGACGTAAATAGGTCGGCTGTTATTCAGAAAAGAATTATTGACAGTTGCATGATACGTCTCCGTCCGGTTCTGATGACGGCTCTGGTAGCTTCTATGGGTTTCCTCCCGATGGCTTTATCCCATGGCGACGGAGCAGAAGTCCAGCGTCCTCTTGCCACGGTTGTGATTGGCGGTCTCATTACCAGCACGCTTCTCACGCTCCTGGTTCTGCCAGCCATCTACAAGATGTTTACGAAAAAGTAAGATTTCAAGATATGAAAATAATGAACAGAATAAAAATAACAGAAAATAGGGTGGTGGCTTGCTTTGCCGCCATCCTTCTCCTGCTGCCAGTCACAGCTGGAGCCCAGCATTTTGATGCTCATATTGCGGGCAGGAAAGTTACCCTGCAGGAATGTTTCGATTTGGCTGCCCGACAGAACCTTCAGATGCAGGCTGGAAAGAAGTCGGTAGAGCGTGCGCAGGTGATGCAAGGCACGGCTTGGGAGCTAGATAAAACCGAGGTTTCCTTCTCGCAAAACCCAGCCACGGGAGGCGAATCGGACAACGGCTTTACCTTCACCCAGAGCCTCGATTTTCCTACCGTCTACGCCTCGCGCCGCAACCAGCTCAAGGCTGAAACCCAGGCAGAAAAGAGCCGCTTGAATGTGGTCAACCAGCAACTGAAGGCTGAAATCGCCAACACCTATTATCAGATGCTTTATCAGTCTCACAGACTCCTGATATTGCAGCGAATCGACTCAGTATTAGAGCGTTACAGCAAGATAGCTGAAATGCGTTACAAGGCAGGAGAGAGCCGCCATCTGGAATATCTCTCAGCCGACCGCAAATGCAACGAAAACCGCTTGGAAATGGCTGATGTGAAGAGCGAAATCGAGCGTCTGCAAATCGACCTCATGTCGCAGCTCAACACGCAGGAGCCCGTAAAACCGGCAGAAGAGAATCTCTCGGCCATCGCAGCCCAGAATCTCAGTTCCTATCATTATCAGCAGTCTGCCGACGGCATTTACCGGCAGGATAAACTCATCGCTCTCGATAAGGAAATCAAGGCAGTCAAGACAGGTTTTGCTCCGAGTTTATCCTTATCTTTGCGCACCCAATGTGTCATTTCTAGTTGGAATCCATACAACATAGACCGTTCGAGATTTGCCGAGGGCAATTTCTTCGGTTTTGAGATTGGCGTAGGCATTCCTTTATTTTATGGTTCTACGAAGGCGAAGGTCAAGGCAGCCCAGAAAGACCGCGAATTGGCTGAAATCGAAATGCGCCAGGAGCAGACAGAAAAAGAGCGCGATTACCGTCTCTGTACGAAGCGCCTGCAGGCAGCATCCAACCGTCTGAAATATTACGAGCAGAACAACCAGGCTCATTCTGCGCAGATTTCGAAGTTGAGTGCGATAGAATATGAAAATGGCGAAATTTCGTATGTAGAATACGTGAATGCCATTGAGGAAACCATAGCTGTTCTGATGAAGCATGCCGATGCGATTAATGAATACAACCAGGCAGTCATCGCCATCCAGCGGCTCACGGGCATGATGTAAGATTCTGTTCTGAGATATTTCTTTTTGATTGAAATGAGAATTAATCTCAGAACAGTCAGAAAGGAAGTAAAAGAATGAAATGATCAGAAAGGGGTGAACAGTTCCCATTTTCAGGCTCCAAATTTCACCTCTTTCTTTATCTCATAACGCCTATTTACCATAATACCGGTTAGAATTAAAAAGAGGAAAGTAAAAAAAGGGGGAATTTTTCCGTTGTCAGCCACTCATGATTTCATTCCGATTTTTTTCATTTTCTTCATTTCAAAATTCTCCCTTTACATGATATTCAGGTTCCTGCAGTTTTCCTGCGCTAAATAACACATTTTGATAAACCCCCATGAAAAAGCCCCCAAAAACTTTGCTTATTCCAAATAATAATCTTAACTTTGCGGCATAATTCTAAGGTAAAACCAAGATTGTCGGGCACTCAGAATCATCAAAGGTTTTATCAGCAACATAAAATGATTTCGATTATGGCAAGAAAAGTAAAGCAGATGCTGAAACTTAACGAGGTATTGCTGGATTATTTACTGAGAGAGCTACCTTCTGATGCTGTTCTTTTCTACCTTGAAGAGACTGATGAGGATATCAGAGTCAGGTTGCGAAAGACTTTGGCAAAATTTCCTCATATAGAGGAGATTCGTGTTACAGAAGGTTTGCTGGGGCGGCTTCTTCAGCATAGGTTTAGCGGGGTTTATTCACTGGTTCTTAATATCTGCCGTTTGATTTGGGACTCTACCCTTCCCTGCAAGGATAAGGATGGCAGACTGGAGTTTTTGGATTTCACGGAGGATGAGTTTCGGATGAACTGCATCTTTGAGCGATTCCTCATGAATTTCTGCAAGCTGAATTGTCGGGATGAGTATCCTGAGGTGCATCGGGAATATATTGATTTCCAGCTTTCACCTTTCGGGATGATGTTTAAGGAGGCTGGAGAGGCTCTGCCGATGATGGAAACCGACGTAACGCTTTTCAATCCGAATACGCAGGAGAAGCTTATTCTTGATGCCAAGTTTTACCGCGAGGCGCTGGTTTCGAAGTTTGGCGGCAGGGAGAAGGTTCGCAGGGATCATCTCTCGCAGATTCTTTCTTACGTGATGAACCAGGAAGACCGGAGCAAGCCGCATACTCTGAATGCTTGTGGAGCTTTGGTCTACCCTACCGTGGATGAGGATTTCGACTTTTCTTATAGGTATAAGGAGACGGGGCATCGCATCTTTGTGAGGACGGTAAACTTGGGGCAACCTTGGAGGAAAATAGAGGAACGGGTGAAGGAGATTGTGAAGAGAGAAGGCAGGGATGAATGGTGAAGATTGGCGATGAAGGACAAGCGATGAGGGACAAGCGATGAAATCGCTTGGAACGGGGGTGAGAGGGGGACTGCTCCCTTCTTTGCAGGAGGGCGGGCTTGCAGGAGAAACGGGGGCGGGAGCTTGAATTATTTACTTTTTACTTATTTTATTATGGATAGAGATGAAGCTATAGCTAGAGGATTGAGGGTGCATGAAACCCAGCACTCCATGAAACGAAGAAGCCCATGGCATGATTACCATGGAAGGGGTACTTATATGCTGACGCTTGTGGTGGAGGGACGCATGCCTCTGCTGGGGAAACTGTGGGGACGGGTGGATGCCCGTCCTGGGGATGGTGATGCGCCGAAAGTGATACTTTCGGAACTGGGGGTTGCCATCGCGAAGGAGGAGATTCCGAAGATTCATAAATATTACCCCCAGGTGGAGGTTTGGAGGGTTTGCATCATGCCTGATCATATTCACTTGATTGTGAGGGTGAAGGAGAACTTGAGAGGGGGACAAGCGATGGAATCGCTTGGAACGGAGGCTCGAGGGGAAGCCTGGATGCGGCTTAGGCTAAATCCAAGCTAAAAAAACACGCAGAAACAGACAAGAAATAAAATGGGAATTTTTCATTTTTCACCACAATAAAAAAACAAAATCTCCTTTTTTTATATCCATTTCTTATTATTTTACAATAATATTTTGTTAATTAAGATATTTTTATTACTTTTGTATCTGTAAAGCATCGTTTACCCTTGCTAACTATAAAATAACTATAAAAATGAAGCAACAGAAATTTGTTTTTTATAGATATAGCTTCCAGGAAGATCCTGATACTATACCTGAAAAGAGAGTAGCTGAAGAAAAAATCAGCACACATTTTGGTAACCTTTTCCATGTCGGAGAGAAGTTAACCATGTATATGAAAAAAGGTAAGGCTGATGTCAGCTTGCGGAATGATACCTTTGCCGTATGCAAAGATATTATCGTGTTTAGACTCAACGATGACAAAGATCTGAAAAGAACCTTGCCAACAGGTACCACAACCAACGCTGTTGATGACTATGCTGAAACCATAGAACAATCATTTCCCCATTGCCTAATCATCTTTATCAATCAGCCAGGATTGCATTATGTGGCCATAGAGAAAAAAGCAGGTGCGTTCTATGGAAAAATTGACAAGATAACCAAGATTCTAAAGCAGAACTTCGATCGTATGATCAAGCATCTTGGCTATATGGTCAACTTTGAAGAAATATATATGCAAGCAAAAGCATGGGATGTTGTAAAAAGAAAATGCAGAGAAAACAACGACTATGTAATCCAGGTTTGCCTGACGGCTAAACGTGATAAAGAAAACACTAATCATTCAGATTATACCCGCAACAGCAATATCAATGGCTTTATAGAAGATGGCATGGAGAATGATGCGAAAGAGGTGTTTGCCGGATACAAATATGATAAAAATGCTAGCGAACAAAGCATAAGAAACTCTATAGATAAAGTGTTCTATATCAACCAGTTTATAGAAAACAACGAGTGTGAGATAAAAGTAAAGTTGAGCAAAAGCGGTATTATCTGCCTCAACGAGGAAGTTGTGCCTATGTACTTTCTTCCAGAGAAAGCTATAGAAAACTTCCAGATAGGTTCTTCTATAAGTGCAATAGAAGATGTTTCCACTCTAGAAGAATGGCTCAAGAATAGTATAAATGACATAAAGAGAACTACAGATGCAACAACGCCTCCTAAAAAACTCACAAGACCTCGTAAGTAATTCTTTCAGGGATCATATCATCTTAAAAGTGATAGAGAAGAGTTGTAAGCAATATGAGAGCCGCATGAATACTATGCGGTTCTCTACTATCGAAATTTTCGTAGAAGTTGTAAACATGATAGACGAAATCAGAGAGTATTCCTTAGATTATGACTTTGAGAATGCTTTCGACAACCTTTTCTGTCGCCTGCGTGAATACGACTCTAGCGCAAATAATGCTGATGCAAAAATGGCTACAAGTGTCTGTATAACATGGGTAGCCTATCTGCTTTTCCAATGTTATGACAAAAAAGACGCCTACGACCATTGGGCACATCGTCTGATCAGGAATCTTAAAACACATGATATTGATTATCTCCAGATTCTCAGAGAAATTAATTCAAAACTACCTGCACATCAGCACGAAGAAATCAAAGCCTACATACTTGACTATATTGATAACTCCGACAAGTGGATGTCACAACTGATTACAGACACTATCACCTATGATGGCATGAACAGGAAACTCATCGAGGACCTGAAACCTCTTTTCTATACTGATAAAGACCTGATAGCTCATATCCTTGCCTATATAAAAGAGGTTAAAGCTGCCAGTTCTGATTCTGCTATAGCCAAGATTACGGTTAAGTACATCAGGGAGAAAAAGATTTCTGACTATGATAAATCTTTCAAAAGTTCTCTGTGGACGATTCTGAATGAACATGAATTGTATAAGACCTCGAAAGATAATTGGAATAAGTCAATAAACAAGACCATGAAACAATAAGCTTTCATCTTGCTTGTAGCCGAATACATTCCTCGTATTTCCAGAAAAATCTCTCGATTTTCCGAACAAATTCCTCGTTTTTTCGCTCATTTTCCTCGAAACATAGAAAATCTAGGCGGAAAAACGTTTTTTTCTTTTATAAGAAGTGAAAAACACAAATTCATCAGAGTTTATCCCCGTTTTTCCTCATTTTTTTCCTTTTTCATTCTTTTTTATTCCTTTTCATTCCTCTGCCTGACGAAAGAAGTCTTTTTCGGACATGAGCCATTCCTTTTTGCCTATCTTTGCACCCGTCATCTGATAACAAGATGACTACCCATCAGGCGAGTTGCAAATCACAAAATGGGGAATGATGGTACTAGAAAAGATGGCGGGGAAACCTCTTCGAATGTCATCGTACCAGAGAGGCTTATTTAATACTCCCAAAAAATGAATAAAGTATTAAATGACAATATGAACGAAAGTTCAAGTAAGGCAGAAAAGGGATTCTACCCCAACACAGAGTTGGGTATCGACCTCAAGTTGATAAACCGCAAGCCTGGACGCCTGGGCATTGGCGAGTATCTGGACGGAGTCATCACCCACGACGGCGAAGACCACTTCACATTCGTGCAGAACGACTCCGAGAAGAAAAAGGACAAGGTGGTGCAGAGAAATCCGCACGTGTATGAAGGAAAGTACATCAACGTGAACCGGAAGAAAGATGGTACGCTCTACCCTACCTTCAACCGCCCGCAGTTCTCAGAGCGCTTCACCTTCCAGGACTTCTGCCAGGGTGCCGCCAACGAGTTGCGCATCATTAGCGGCAAGAGTGATGACAGATAACGGAGTCGAGGCTTTCTAGAGGAAATGGGGACTTCGGGGAGGCCGTAACAGGATTATCCCTACCCTCATTTCCTCTTCAAAACAGTCTCAAATCTCAGTCTCAGTTAGGATAAATGTCACAATCCAACTTCAAACCCGCTTCTTAAGTCTTTATAACTTATTGATTATTAATTAGTTATATAATATATATATAGGAAGCGAGACCATAAAAAAACAACTGAGACTCTGAGACTGAGACTGCAAGCAAGAAAAAATGAACATGAAATTTGATTTAACTCTCTAAAAAGCAATGGATTATAATATTTTTAGCAACATCGCTCCGGCGATGCCAAAACCCAGCAAGGGTACTGAATTTGTAAAATTTGCTATCTCTCAGGCATCAAAAGACATGCAGGAAGTGCTCATTCCGATGGCAATTCCGGCATTAGCAGCTCATCTCACAGACGTAAGATTCATGTATTCCGACAACAAATATTACGAAATGTGCGGGCAAATGGGCCATCTGATAGGTCCGTCGGGTATCGGAAAGGCACAGTTGGGTCATCTTGTAGAGGCCATCATGAGACCTTTTAGAAAGCATGATGAGACTGAGTTCAAGAAACTGGTCGACTGGCAGCGACAGATGAAAACCAAGGGCGCTAACAAGGAAAAACCGGAGCGACCGGACGTGAGTTTCTGGTTTCCACCTTCTGATGTTACCAATCCTGCCTTCATCCAGAACGCTATGGCTTGCGAACAGCTGGGCGGAAGAACCCAGTACATCAATCTGCCTGAGGTGGAGATGGCCGACAGAATGTGTGGTGGGCATAAGCAGGTGAGCCAGATGGTAAGAAATATCTTCGACTGTCAGAGGGCTGGAGCCTTGCGCGCCACGGCTGATGGCGTAACGGGCAACCCTCTGCTCCGTGTGAACCTCACCTTTACCTCTACTCCCGAGGCGGCCCGACTCTTCTACAAGAAAGACCTGACCAATGGTTTCTTCGGGCGCATACCTTTCGCCTACAAAGCCCGTGGCGAGCGAAGCGGAAAGATTCCGCGACAGGGAACGTATAACAAAGATTTCCTTGAAAAGCTCGATGGCTATCTGCTGAGGCTGGACAACTGCAAGGGCAGTTTTGTAGTGAAGCAGCTCAACAAGATAGCCGATAAGCTGGCAGAGGAAATGGCACGCCTTGCCGACCTTGCTGATGATGATACGCTCTGGGAACTCTCCCACCGCAGCATCTTCTCGGCATGGAAGAAGGGAGCCGTGCTGTGGATTCTGAACGACCAGAACTGGTCGAAATCCATCGGCGACTACGTTGAATGGTTCTGCTACTACGATTTGTGGTCGAAGGTTAAGGTGTTCGGCGACATGTTTAAAGCGGGCGATGGGCAGGAAGAGGCTCAGAGAAGCGGTCCGAAAAACATGCTCGACCAGCTGGAGAATTCCTTCAACGAACTGCAGTTGGAAACCCTGCGCCTGAGTCTGGGCAAGAATCAGGAAGGTACCAAGCATCAGCTCAACGTATGGAAGAACCGCCAGTTTATTACTTATAACAGCCAGACGAAACTCTATACCAAGACTGCAGAATATCTGACGGGTATACCGACCAAGAAAAAGAAAGGGAAACAGATATGATGGAGAAATATGAGATACAGAAACTGCGCGACCTTCCGATAGAGAAGGTCGCGAAACAGATGGGGATGAAGGTGGAGCACCATAAGGCGCTCTGCCCCTTCCATGACGACACCACGCCAGCCTCACGTTCAACAAGACCAAGAACAGCTGCAGATGTTATGTCTGCATGAGGAACTCCATCGGCACCATCGACCTGGTGATGCGATACCTGGGGAAGGATTTTCCGGCGGCTTGCCGATGGCTTGCAGGGGAACATCAGATTCAGCTGGAAAAGGATTCTTCTTCGGGGAAAAACTCTTCCTTTGGGGGCTCTTCGGGCAGAGGGGCTTCTTCGGGCTCTTCATCTGGCAGTTCTTCTTCGGGTGACAATTCGGCGAAATCTTCCTTCGATGCTAGCAGGTATGCGAGATTCTTCGAGCATCCCTGGCTTAACCAGGCGGCTAAAAGATTTCTCTTCGAGGAGAGGAAGATTGACTGGAGAGTGGTGAACTGGTGCAGACTGACTTCCTGGACGGATAAGAAGGGCATCAACTGGTTGCAGATTCCTTACTTCGATACCGAAGGACGGCTTATCGGAATCCAGAATAGGAATCTGGATTACAAGAAGAAAAAATCTTCATCGGGAGGTTGTTCTTCTGAGGGGAATGTTCTTTCTGAAGAAAAAAGTCCGGGCGAAGAAAAGGAGCAGGATGCTCCCCGCTTCCGCTTCCCTTACGGCGCAAGATGCAGCATCTATAATCTTCCCGTGGTGAAGATGCTGAAGCCGGGCGAGAGGCTGTTTATTACGGAGGGGTGCAGCGACTGCTGGGCGATGCTCTCTGCCGGGCACAAGGCGATAGCCATCCCTTCTGCCACGCTCCTCAAACCAGAGGATAAGCAACTGCTGACGGATATCGGAAGGCATTATCAGGTGGAATTCCACATGTTTCCTGATCAGGATGTGCCGGGCGAAAGCCTCTTTATGCAACTCAGGGAGATGCTACCCCAGCTGGTTCACCACCAGTTGCCACCGGGCTGCAAGGATTTTAGCGAATACTATCTTTTAGGGGCTGCTGCACCTTCTGGGAGCAAGGAGCCGAAGAACAAATGATTTAAAAATTGAGATTATGGAAGATTTTATAAACCGCACGTATACGAAGAAGGAACTGAGCCTGATGTACTTTCCCGAGAGTATGCCACGCACGGCCGTGAATCATCTTATGAGTTGGATTCGGCGTTGCCGCCCGCTCTGGGATGAGCTGCAGCAGATGGGATATGACAAGACTTGCAAGTCGTTTACTCCCAAGCAGGTTAAGGCTATCATAGAATACCTCGGGGAACCGGGATAAGGGGGAGTTATTAGTGATTAGTGTTAACTTGGCGGGTGACGGACCAGCGATAGAATCGCTGGGACCGGAGGCTTTTTCAATGTTGAATGTTAAGTGTTTAGAGTAAAAATGTTCCGAAATCGCATGGTATCGCATGCTATCGCACACCTGACAAATTGGGATTTCGTATCTTTGCATCGTGATTCAGAAAGCGCGCAAAATCACTTGTCCAGTTGGAGAAAAAAATCTCCCTAATTGGGAAAATAAAAAGGCCTCGGAAAGAGAAAGATGGAGCACAGGAAAATAAGACAACAGCCACGATTCTCACAGCAAGGCTTTTCAGAAAAACAAGAGTAATGAAACCAAGACTCCAAGCCTCGATACGAGTCGTTTCACCAAGTTCTTCTTCTAAGAGAAATCTGAGGAAATAAGAGAAATCTGAGGAAAGAGGAAAAAGCGAAACTTAACAGGGGGCAGAAAAAATCATGAACCAGAACATGAAGGCATTCATCCGGTATCTTATCGTGGCGATTTGCTCAGCCATCGTCACCTTCCTATCCAGCTCCTGCACGGCGGGACTCGTGATCGGAAAGAACCAGCGGCAACATCAGGAGAACAACATCTCCACCAAAGTAGATTCTACCTACTACGTGCCAACCATCACCATCAGGTAGTTTAGAGTTAATAGTTGATAGTTTATAACAATTTAAAATTCAAAAGATTATGGCAATTAATTTGAAAGCAAAAGAGACCCTTATCCAGGTAGGCGAAATGAAGGGTCAGTACAGATTCATCCTCGGTACCGAACTTTACAACAAGCTCTCCGAGAACAAGGTTATCAAGGAGGCTGCCCTCAGAAGCGGCGTAAGCGTGGGCGTGATGCAGGTTTGCTGGGATGCAGCAGGCGAGGTTATCAAGGCATGGTGTACCGAGGGTCATTCCGTAGCCGTTCCAGGATTGGGTACCATGCGATTCGGCGTAAGAGCCAAGAGTGTGCCTACAGTAGGCGAAGTGGCAACCAGTCTGATTACCAACCGCCGCGTCATCTTCACCCCAAGCGTTGACATCAAGCGCGAGTTGCAGGATACCTCCATCCAGATTACCTGTTACGACCGCAACGGCAAGGTGCTGAAAAACGTTACCTCTGACGACAAGGGCGATGTGGAAGACCCAGACAACACCCCAGGTGGTGGCGGCGGTTCGAATACCGAAGGCGGCGGTACCAGCCAGGGCGCTGGAACTACTGAAGGCGGTGGAACTACCGGAGAAGGCGATAACCAGGGTGGAAATATGGGCTAGCAAATCTGCAAGGATTAAGAACCCTGATTCTACCTAGATAAAAGAAGCCCCTGATGCAAAGAAAAAATGCATCGGGGGCTTTTATTTTATCCCATCACATAGAGAACGGATGTATAGAGCTGCATCACGAGAATGTAGAAAAGAAAGCACGGTGACAGGAGACGGATGCCTTGATTCATCGCATCATAAACCTGACAGATGCCCTTGATGCTCTCGCTCATGATGCCATAGCTCATGCTCATCACCACGACCGAAAAACAGATGTACGGAATGAGACTCTGCGAGAATGGACCCGGAAAGAGGGTGCCTACGGCATTCAGCAGAATGGCATGGGGCATGAGGGTGAGCGCCAGAAGGATGCCCACAAAAAAGACCAGCTCGAAGAGCATCAGGCGCAAGGCCGTGCGCTGGCGATACTGTGTATGGTCGAAATGGAGCACCCTACTCTGCTTTACCACCCCGATACTAATGCTGATGAGCACCAGCCATACGAGCCAGGCAGAGGTGAGATGGTCTACAAAATGGCCCGTAAACCAGCGGATGCCCTCGGGGCTGGTAAGCGAATGGGTGAACGACTCGGGCATCGCAGCTGTAAGCAGCCACGAAACCAGAACCACCCCTACTTCGGCTATTCCCAATGTTAATGCCAGATAGGCCAATACTTTCTTATACATTCTTTAAAATGAACTTATATATAAACTTTATTCTTCATCTGCCTGCAGATGGTCGATGTCGAGGATGCGCAGCTCGCAGGCTTTCACCACCAGACGGGTGGCGTTGATGCCCATGCCGTGGTTGCCGTCAGGAAAGAGTTTCTGAACCAGTTCTGCCTGGCGCTTCTCCAGACTCTTTACGCCGAAAGGCATTCCGCGCAGATTGGTTATCTGCTCCTTGGTATAGCCCAGCGCAAGATGGCGCAGGAAACGCTCGTCATATTCATCTATCTCGTAGTTCACCAGAGCCTCCTGACGCATCAGCTGGCTGTTTACGCTCCGCTTGAAACGGTCTACAATCTTCTGAAGGATAGGCTGGTTGAACACCAGTTTCTTACCGCCCATGCAGCTTGCCACATCGCCACGCGTAAGGAGTTCGCCACTCTTCAGAATGATACCGTCGCAGCCCGCATCGAGCACATCTACCCAGAGTTTTTCGTTCAGAATTTCTCCTGTAAAGATGAGCACCTTCACGTTAGGATACTTCTCCTTGGTCTGGCGGCAGATTTCTACGCCTACCGTGGTAGAACCACCCAGTCCGAGGTCGAGCAGAACCAGATCAGGCAACTGCTGCTTGATGAGTTTCCAATAGGCTATTTCGCTCTCGGCAGTACCTATGATTTCAGCCTCGGGAATATCATTCTTGAAGATACCCTCTGTGCCCTTCAGTTCCAAAGGCACGTCTTCTACTATGATGACTTTAAAATTTTCCATTTTTCTGATATTTTTATTCTTTATTATTTTCTTATGATATTAAACTTTCCCACTTCATGCGTGCCGGCAGCACAGCCTCTATCCTGAGGCAGCCCTTGTCGCTCTGGCAAGCCTTGATGCCGCAGCCGCGGAGATTGGTTATCTCGCCCAGTTCCCTCACAATCTGCCGGCACAGGAGATAGCGCAAATCGCCCGTCAGAGGGGTAAAGAGCTGGGCATGGAGCGCAGCATCATAAGCCACATCCTGCTGGTCAACCCAATAGCGCACGTAGGCAGACCCCGGAATCTCAGCCACCCCGGCATGATAATCCTTGGAATTTCCGCGCATCAGAGAGACAAGATAGCGGTTCAGAAAATCATCTGCCTTGATGTTGCCTTCTACCTGCTCCATCGCCTGGGCGCTAAGCAGAGAATAGAGCGATTTATAATAATCTACCAGTTCCTTGAGCGAATCAACATCATCGGGCTGCGAATCGATGAGCTGGCGGATGCGCGACGGATAATACATCGTTTCGTGCTTGAGCGTGGACAGGCAGTTGTCGAGCACGGAATTGGAGATATGAAGCTTATCATTCTCATATTCAGCCCGATGCAGCTCATCGGTCATCAGCTCCAGTTTCAGGGATTCCTGCTCAGCCTCGTCAGTCCGTTTAGCCTTGGTCTGCTCAATCATGGCAAACCGGTAGCTCAGCACGTGGCGGTAATAGAGCAGATAATAGGCCAGCGGCAATTGCAGCAGCAACAGGATGAGCAGCACCACGGCCACGGTCTTGGAGTTCTCGCTCTGCTGCATGGTGTGCACATAATTATCGAGCGTATTATCGGCACTTATCTCGCGGAACAGCTGGGTATAAACCTTGTTGTTGCTCTGATAGAGCGACCATTGGTGCAACGCCAGAGCAGCCACGGCACATTCGTTTCTCAGGTCGAGAATGACGTGATAATTGGTTCTAAGCCCTTCGCGCATCCAATAGAGTTCTGCCGCCATTCCCACCTCCGGATGAGCCACCATGAGATATTTTCCGTCGGGATACTTCGAGAGATAGAAGGCGTTGAGATAATGGCGCGAAGAATCGGCAAAAGCCAGGGTGCGCTGGTAGGTGCCGGCGATATTGCTGAAGTAGGCACTATCTGCAAAATCGTCGGCACGCTGGAGATTGGCATCTACGTTCGTCTTGAGATGATTGTGGCGCTGGCGGATGCCGTTGGTCTTCTTTGCCTCACAAGGCTGGACCGAAGCCGACAGCAGCACGAAGAGCATGATGATGATGCCAGGCAGCTGATGGGTTCGGCGGGCGATGCCCTTAGGCAGACGGAAACTGAAGCGGCTCCCCTCGCCCAACTTGCTTTCTGCCTTAATCTGACAGCCGGCAAAGAGCGAACTCACCTTCTTATATTTCTCGATGATGCCCTTGCAGTTGAGCAGTCCGAAGCCATGACCGCCCGTATAGGTCCGGTCGAAGACATGAGCCAGCTGCTCCTCGTCCATACCCTTTCCGGTATCAGAGATGCTGATTTCCACGAAGTCTGAAACCTTGGCGCTAATGGTTACCTTTCCGCCTTCGGGTGTAAACTTTCGGGCATTATCGGCGATGGTATTGATCATGAAGAGCGTAAGGATGCGGTCGGCCTTGACCACGGCATCGGTCGGCTCTACTTCCAGTTTCACGCCCTGCATCTGGAAACTCATCTTGCCCTTGGCAACAATATCGAAAAGCTGCTGGAGAGGGAAACTTTCGATACGCAGGCTGAGTGAGCCCTGGCGCATCTGAATCCACTCCGTAAGCACGTTGTTATATTGGTTTATCTTATCCGTGAGTTCGGCGATATACTGGTAGCGTTCTTGCCGCACCTCATCGCTTTCGCCTCCTTCGGAGAGTCGGTTTGCCTCATGAATCATGCGGTCGATGAAAGGCGTAATGCTGTTTACGAGCGAAACTTTAGCCCTTTGTTCCAGATTGCGTTTCTTGTTTTCTTCGATGTGCAGACGGGTTACGCTCAGCTCATCGTGAACCTCCTCCTGCTTATCTTTTAATTCGTTGATTTTCTTAGTGTTACTTTCGCTCCATTCACGCAAAGGTGCAAGCAGCTCGTCCATCGACTGGTTCTTCATCTTCTTGCGCTTCATGTGGTCGAAAACGTAGAGCAGCACCACCACGAGCACAATCATCGCCACCACGGCAGCAATCATCACGTTGAGCTGCTGGGCGTTTTCGTCGAGCGCAGCCGCACGTGCTTCAAGCTGGCGGTCCTGACGCGAACGGTCTTGCAAATCCAGATAGATATTGCGGTTGTAATCGCTCTGCTGCTTATCATCTATAGCCGAATAAACCAGACAGAGTCTTTCACGTATCGACGCAACGAGGTCGGGTGCCTGCTCGATGGCCTTGTTGTCGTTCAAGGCATGATTCAGGCAGTCGAGTGCGGAAGAATAATCATGGATATCCCAAAAGCATTCTGCCAGCGTACGGTTGGCTCCGGCAGTCTGATAAACATCTCCGTAGCTCGAAAAGAGGTTGAGGGCACGCTGGGCAAAGTTGCCAGCCAGCAGATTGTTTGGCATCTGCTCGATATTGAGATACTGGAAAGCAGGCAGGTTGTTGCGTATGAGGAATTCGCTCACCTCTCCTTTTCTGAGGTGCTCGCTTATGGATTGCAGGGCGTTAGCCTGCCAGTAAGGATATGGATGGGCAGGGTCGCTAGCCAGCATGTAGCAGCTGATCAGCCGGTCGAATTCCGCCTGATTGATTTCGTTTTCGGTTCCCTTGACGATAGCTCCGCCCGAACCTATATTATAAAGATAGTTGAGATATTGTGCCGAATCCTGTTCCAGCTCATCTGGGTCCAGACAGTTAAGCTCCTTGACCATCGGCTCGTCTAAGCCCACATAATAAAAATAGGTGGCGGCAACAATACTGAATTCAGATTTCGCATAAATCACACGTTTGCTTTCTCTCGGGGGCATGGAATTCACCTCTTCGCGAATTCTGCGCAAACGCCTCATCGCCTTTTCGCGATAAGCATAAAAATCTTTGTTGTGCGATTCTCTCTGGCAGAGTCGCATATTCTGAACATCGGCAATGGCGAGTTCTATCTGATTATCGCTCTCCTTTTCAACTTTCCTCAGCCATCCCTTTGCTCCCTTGTAATCCATCTTGGCTATACAGACGAAGGCAAGGTTGTTATAGGCTTCGGCACGGCCTGAGGGATAATCTTCTGAAAGTTTCAAAGCTCTCTCAGCCAGCACTTTAGTAGAATCGAGGTTGCGATAATGATAAGCATAGGATTGCTCGTTCAGCTCATCTACCCTTGCCTTATTCGCAGGAGAACAAGCTGAAAGAAAAAGAGTCGCCACCACCAGAATTGATGATGGCGACTTGAAACAAAACGATGCGAAAAGCTGCATCTCTAATGAAAAATAGTCTAAATTAAGCGCGAGCCTTCGCGATGTAACCGAGAGCCTCCTGACACTTGGCTGTGATGGCAGCCCAGTCGCCAGCAGCAACTGTCTCCTTAGGGAAGAGCTTAGAGCCCATACCTACGCAGAGAACGCCTGCCTTGATCCAAGGAGTAAGATTCTCCTCTGTTGGCTCTACGGCACCTGTTACCATGATGTTGCTCCAACGCAAAGGTGCCATTACGTTCTTGACGAATGAAGGACCACCTACATTACCTGCTGGGAATACCTTGGTTACGTCGCAACCGGCAGCCTGAGCATTATTGATTTCTGTTACAGAACCGCAACCTGGTGAATAAGGAACCAGACGACGGTTGCAAACTGGAGCAATATCTGGGTTGAAGTTAGGACCTACGATGAAGTTAGCGCCGAGCTGGAGATACAGAGAAGCTGTACCAGCATCAACAACTGTACCCGCACCCAAAATCATCTCAGGGCAAGCCTTGTCAGCCCACTTTACCAACTCACCGAAAATCTCGTGAGCGAAGTCACCACGGTTAGTAAACTCGAAAACACGTACGCCACCCTCGTAACAAGCCTTGATGACGTTCTTGCAGATTTCAACATCCTTATTGAAGAAAACAGGTACCATACCAGTCTCTTTCATGGCTGCCATAACCTGCATTTTGCTAAACTTTGCCATTACCTTATTATAATGTTAAATTTTAAATGTTAAATGTTAAATTAGGAAGAGCAAATGAATTGGCTTTCCCTTCGGTCGCCGAAAGTTGTTTCTTCACTCTTCCCTCTTCACCTCATTTATCTCTGAACGCGACCATTAGCGTTACCACCAGCCAGGCTCTCTACCTCGTCAGCAGATACCAGGTTGAAGTCGCCAGGGATAGTATGCTTCAAAGCAGAAGCAGCTACCGCAAACTCAAGAGCCTCGCCCTGAGTCTCCTTAGTAAGAAGACCATGGATCAGACCACCAGAGAAAGAGTCGCCACCACCAACGCGGTCGATGATAGGGTTGATGTCGTAGTGCTTGCTCTGATAGAATTCCTTGCCATCATAGATAAGAGCCTTCCAGCCGTTGTGTGTAGCAGAGAGAGACTCGCGGAGAGTAGAAACAACATACTTGAAACCAAACTCCTTCATCATGCCCTTGAAGATTCCGTAGTAACCCTCAGCATCAGTCTTACCGCCCTCTACGTCAGCATCTGGCTTGAAGCCCAGGCAGAGCTGAGCATCTTCCTCATTACCGATGCAAACATCAACATACTTCATCAGAGGACGCATAACAGAGATAGCCTTCTCAGAAGTCCAGAGCTTCTTGCGGAAGTTGAGGTCTACAGAAACAGTTACGCCGTGACGCTTAGCAGCCTCACAAGCCAACTTTGTAAGTTCAGCAGCCTTGTCGCTGATAGCTGGAGTAATACCGCTCCAATGGAACCACTGGGCACCCTCCATAATCTTATCGAAATCGAAATCAGATGGGTCAGCTTCAGCAATTGCGCTGTGTGCACGGTCGTAGATTACCTTGGATGGGCGCATAGAAGCACCAGTCTCTGCATAGTAGAGACCTACGCGGTCGCCACCACGAGCGATGAACTCTGTGTTAACGCCGTAACGACGGAGACCGTTGACAGCAATCTGACCAATCTCGTGCTTAGGGAGCTTAGATACGAAGTAAGCATCATGACCATAGTTAGCCAAGCTTACAGCTACGTTAGCCTCACCACCACCAGGGATGATACGAAGTGATTCACTCTGAATGAAACGATCATTGCCTTCTGGTGACAAACGAAGCATGATCTCGCCTAATGTTACAATTTTTGCCATGTTTGATAGTTTTAATTTTTTTGTTTTTATTTTGTTTGTTATGAGTAACAAATTAAATTTCACTTTTCAGTCAAGAAATGAAGTTCAATTTTCAGTTGTCATTCAATTTCGGGGGCAAAAATAACCATAATTTCTCGAATAACGAAATAAAATCGCATTTTTTTTTGTTTTTCGTGCAAAAAAGTTGCTGTGTCTTCGCACAATTCAAAAAATTGTTGTATATTTGCGGCAAAATTCGTACTTGTGGTCGCACACAACAGAATTGCTTAATACTAATTGTGGTCTGTGCACAGCTAGGAAGTACCTGCGACGTTTTTATCTATCGTAGCCCCCAGGAGAGGCTCCTTATATAATAAGTACACGCGAGGCAACCAGACCCGTAATGCTAAAAAACAATGGCCGAAAAAATCAGAATCAAGGATATTGCCGAGAGAGCTGGCGTATCCGTTGGAACCGTAGACCGAGTTCTGCACGACCGTCCTAACGTGTCGAAACCTGCACGCGACAAGGTCGAGAAAGCCCTCAAGGAAATGAATTATCAGCCTAATGTGTACGCCAGCGCTCTGGCTTACAACAAATCCTATACCTTCTACCTGCTGATTCCAAAACATGAATCGGAGGCTTACTGGGAGGAGATAGAGGAAGGCGCAAAAAAATGTGAAGATACCCGACGTGACTTCCATATTGATGTAGAGATTCGTTTCTATGAGCGTTCCAGCGAGGAATCGTTTCGCGAAGAAGGCAACAAGATTCTTGAGGCCAGTCCGGAAGGAGTCATCGTGGTGCCTTCATCGCTCGACGTGACCCGCGAGTTTACCGGGGCGTTGCACCACAAAGGCATCCCGTTCATCCTGCTCGACTCCTACATGCCCGATCTGCGTCCGCTCTCTTTCTTCGGTCAGGATTCGTTCTGTTCGGGCTTCTTCTCAGCCAAGATGCTGATGATGCTTGCCGCAAAGGAAGATGAAATCATGCTCATGAGGCAAACCAAAGACGGAAGAGTGGTCAGCAAGCAGCAGGACAACCGAGAGGTAGGATTCCGCCATTACATGCACGACCACTTCCCTAACGTGAAGATTACCATGCTCGACCTGCCGTTGAACGGCACACGTGCTGAATTCGCCAAAATGCTGGAGAAGTTCTTTGCCGGGCATCCGAACATCCACCATTGTATCACCATGACTTCGAAGGCACACATCGTGGGCGACTTCCTGCTGAAGACCAACCGCCGCGACGTACAGATTATGGGCTACGATATGGTGGAGAAAAATGCCCGCTGTCTGCGCGAAGGAAGCATCTCCTTCCTCGTCGCCCAGCACGCCTACATGCAGGGTTACTCCTGCGTAGACACGCTCTTCCAGGCCATCGTGCTGAAGAAGAAAGTTACGCCGGTAAACTATATGCCTATCGAGCTGCTGATGAAGGAAAACGTAGATTTCTATCGCAGAACCCAGCTCTAAGGCAACCTGGCAGAACGGGACTTCCGCATGGAAGACAATTCATACAGGAACATTATAAATTATAAACAATAAATAAAAGACAGACTACGTATGGAACAATCAAGTTTTATCAAGATTAACCCTGCCGACTCGGTAGTGGTTTGCTTGCGCCCTATGAAGAAGGGTGAAACGATTGAAGTAGATGGCAAGACCATCACATTATTGCAGGATACTCCTGCAGGACACAAGGTGCTCATCAACGATGCTGCCGAGGGTACAGACATCCTGAAGTATGGCTACCCTATCGGTCACGCAAAGACCAGCCTCAAGGCGGGCGAATGGGTTAACGAGAACAACCTCAAGACCAATCTGGCAGGTACACTCGAATATACCTACAACCCAGTAGACGAGCAGTTGAACATCGCTAAGGAAAACCGCACCTTCAAGGGCTACGTTCGCAAGAATGGCGAAGTAGGCGTAAGAAACGAAATTTGGGTAGTTCCTACCGTAGGCTGCGTTAACGGCGTGGCTGAGAAGCTGGTAGAACTCCTCAAGAAGGAAACAGGCTGCGAAGGTATCGATGCCATCCACGCATGGCACCACAACTTCGGTTGCTCACAACTCTCTGGCGACCATGAGAATACCCGCAAGGTGCTTCGCGATATCTGTCTGCATCCAAACGCAGGTGCTGTGCTCGTTCTCTCTCTCGGCTGCGAGAACAACCAGCCAGATGATTTCATGAAGATGCTCGGCGATTATGATCATGACCGCATCAAACTTCTTGTAACACAGAAGGTTGAAGGTGATGAGCTGGAGGAAGGCATGAAGATTCTGCGCGATCTCTATGCCCTGGCTAAGGAAGACAAGCGCGAGGAAGTTCCGGTAAGCAAGCTGCGCGTAGGTTTGAAGTGTGGCGGTTCTGACGGCTTCAGCGGAATTACAGCCAACCCATTGGTAGGTGAATTCAGCGACTGGCTCGTTGCACAGGGCGGTACAAGCATCCTGACAGAGGTGCCTGAAATGTTTGGCGCAGAAACCATTCTGATGAACCGTTGCGAGAACAAGGAACTCTTCGACAAGACTGTTCACCTGATTAACGACTTCAAGGAATACTTCCTGAGCCATGGTGAGCCAGTTGGCGAGAACCCTTCTCCAGGTAACAAGGCTGGTGGTATTTCTACCCTCGAAGATAAGGCTTTGGGTTGTACCCAGAAGTGCGGTCGTGCTCCGGTAAGCGGCGTGCTCCAGTATGGCGACCGTTTGGAGACAACAGGTTTGAACCTGCTTTCAGCTCCGGGTAACGACCTCGTTGCAGCCACAGCTCTGGCTTCTGCAGGTTGCCAGCTCGTTCTCTTCACCACAGGTCGCGGAACCCCATTCGGAACCTTCGTGCCAACGATGAAGATTTCTACCAACAGCAATCTGGCAAAGAACAAGCCAAACTGGATTGACTTCAACGCCGGCGCTCTGGTAGAGGGTGTTGAAATGAAAGACTTGGTAAGTAAGTTTATAGATAAGATTATTGCCGTAGCAAGTGGCGAGGAAGCTCGCAACGAGTATAATGGCTATCGTGAAATCTCCATCTTCAAGAATGGAGTAACTCTTTAATAAGAAAGAAAAAGAAGTATGAGTAACAAAAAAGGTTTGCTGGCGTTGTCGCCATTATTTTTGCTGATTGTCCTCATCGTGGCTTTTACCGCCTATTCGGTAGACAGCAGCCATAAGGACACCAGTCTGTCGCTCACAGTAGCGTTCATGATTTCAAGCATTTATGCCGTAGCTATTTCCGGCGGAATGCCTGTCAAGAAACGAGTGGACACATACAGCAAGGGAGCCGGCGCCAACAACCTGATGCTCATGCTCTGGATTTACGTACTGGCTGGCTCGTTTGCCGCATCAGCCAAGGCGATGGGAGCCGTTGATGCAACCGTCAACCTGGCGCTCAGCATCCTGCCAGCCAGCATGATTCTGCCAGGACTCTTCCTGGCTGCCTGCTTTATCTCCGTATCCATCGGAACAAGTGTGGGAACCGTAGTGGCTCTGGTTCCGATAGCCGCCGGACTGGCCCACTCGATGGATGCTAACGTAGGCATGATGACCGCCATCATCGTAGGTGGCGCTTATTTCGGCGACAACCTCTCGTTCATCTCCGATACGACTGTTGTTGCTACGCAGACGCAGAACTGCAAGATGAGTGATAAGTTCAAGGTCAACTCCATGATTGTGGTTCCGGCCGCCGTACTCGTGCTCATCGCTTATTCAGTCATGGGAATCGGTCTTCAGGCCCCTACCCACATCAGCGAGGTAGAATACATGAAAGTATTGCCTTACCTCATCGTCCTCATTACTGCTATTGCCGGCATGAATGTAATGGCTGTTCTCACCCTGGGCACCCTACTCTGCGGCGCCATCGGCATAGGCAGTCATCTTATAGGCGCCTCCGGAAGCTACGACCTCTTCGGCTGGTTTGCAGCCATGGGCAACGGCATTATCGGCATGGGCGAACTCATTATCATCGCCATGATGGCAGGTGGTATGCTCGAAATCATCCGCGAAAACGGCGGAATCGATTTCATCATCAACAAGATTACAGCCCACGTGAACAGCAAGCGTGGAGCCGAACTTTCTATCGCTGCCCTCGTTTCGATGGTAAACATCTGTACGGCAAACAACACGGTGGCGATTCTGACAGTAGGAAATATTTCGAAAAAAATAGGCGACCGGTTTGGCGTAGACAACCGCAAGGCAGCCAGCATTCTCGACACCTTCTCGTGCATGGTTCAGGGACTGATTCCTTATGGCGTGCAGATGCTTCTGGCAGCCGGTCTTGCCAATCTCAGTCCGATGGATATTCTTCCTTATCTCTACTATCCGCTGGCGATAGGTGTGGCAGCCCTGCTGGCCATCCTCTTCCGCTATCCAAAGAGATTCAGCTAGGAAGAACAAAACTTTATTATTGACTATTAATTATCAAGGCATATGAATTTTCTTCAGCGTAACCTTTTTACTAAGCTCCGTGCCGATAACTTCGGCACCAAGGAAGAAATGGAACCGATGACTACCTTTAAGAAGAAAAAGATAGCTCAGATGCTCAAGAACGTGAATGATGTTCCTGCCGGAGAGGTGAAGATGAACAACAGTTTTCTGAATCGGCGGCTCAGCAAGATTCAGGAAGACGAACGCCACGCCATCGATACCTCTATTGAGACCATTTATCTGCTGCGCATCATCGTGGCAAACGTAAATGGAATGCTGGCTAACGGAATCAATCTCAGAGGAATCATCCAGTTGGGAGACTACCTGAGAACCCGAGGCGACAAGGTAGATTTCGTAAAACTGGAGAAGTGGATTGCCAAGCTCCGCATCCAGCGCATCGCCCAGTTGGAAGGAAGCGTTCTCATCACCTTCTTCGATTTCGAACAGGACGAAATCCCATTCGTTCATCATATAGAAAGAGGCGCCTACAAGCTGACGCTCCGCTCGCTCTACTATAACATCATGGACCAGCAGGCCATTCAGTTTGAGCAGACCAGTAGCGGCTTTGTACGCACCACGGGGGGAACCATGCGCAAGAATCTGCGACGCAGCATGCGCTATCTGCAATACGCTCCGATAGAAACCATGAGCAATTTCATGAACAATTTCTTCCGTTCATTATCTGAGATTGAAGAGTAAATTTCAGAAAGGATTGAAGGCGTTAACCTGAGATTCATCAGGACGAAGAGTAAAATATCTATAAAATTAATCTCCTAGTAGTACGATTTTCATCTGATTTTCGTATCTTTGCATCTATGAAAAAGTTATTTATCTCTATTATAGCATCCATTATTGCCTTGGGAGCCCATGCCCAGGTGCAATGCGAAGACACTTGTCGGCACGTTCACGGCATCGACTTGAGTCATTATCAGGGCAACGTGTTCTGGGAAACCGTGGGCGACAACTCTAAGATGGCTTACGTTTATCTCAAAGCTACCGAGGGAGGATCCAACATCGACAGCAAATACAAGCAGAATATCGACCTGGCTCATCGCTACGGAATGAAAGTAGGTTCTTATCATTTCTACAGAGCACGCATCCCGCAGCAGAGGCAGCTGGAAAATTTCATGGCCCAATGCCGACCGGGAGATCAGGACCTCTTGCCTATGATTGACGTGGAGACGAAAAGCGGCATGAATACAGAAGAATTCTGCGATTCGCTCTTCAAGTTTCTGCATCTCGTAGAGAAGGCATACAAGCAAAAACCCCTTATCTATACAGGAGCCAATTTCTATGACAACTATCTTCTGGGCAAGCTCGACAGCTACAAGCTGATGATTGCCCAGTATACGAAGCGCATCCCTGTGCTGCGAGATGGTAGAGATTTCGAAATGTGGCAATATACGGGTAAGGGCAGGCTCAACGGAATAAACGGCTATGTGGACAAGAGCCGTTTCATGGGGCGCCACAAACTCAGAGAAATCAGATTCAGACATCGATAGTTACTTTGAACTTTATGATTAGATTCAAGGTAAAGAGTAGATAAGGTCTGGAAGTATAGAAACATGGATAATATAAGTAAATTAATAAACACAAAATAGAATTATGGCAATTATTAAATGTCCGGAATGCGGACGCCAAATTAGCGATAAAGCACCTACTTGCCCTAGTTGCGGAGTAGAAATAGCAGGCAAAATTACCAAATGCCCAAATTGCGGCGAGGTTTATTTCAGCAATCTGGAAATGTGTCCAAACTGCCACGAGCTGAATCCTTCGCTCACAAAAATGACTTCTTCGGCAGGAATGAGCCAGCAGACTCCTTCTATGACTCAGCAGCAAGATGCTGAAAATGTAGCCAGACAGAATGCTATCAGACAAGAAGAAATCCGCCGACAGGAGGCTCTCAGACAGCAGGAACGTCCTCAGACATCTGTCAGAACCACAACTCCTCCTACTCCACCTGTTCCACCGGTTCGCCCACAGCAAACCCATTCTCAGAACGGCGGAAACGGAGAAGGAACGCAGGCAAAGAAAAAGAGCGCTCGTGGCGTCATCATCATCTCTCTGATTTTCGCCTTCCTCGTTTGTGGCATTTTCTATTATTTCTATGATAATGCCAATAAGAATAAGGAGCTGGAAGCTTACGAATATGCGATGCAGAGTAGCGACCCGATGGTTCTGCAGAGTTACCTCGATACTTACAAAGATGCAGACGAGGCGCATCGTGACTCTATCATGGCTCACCTCGAACTCCTGAAACAGACCGATCAGGACTGGACCAACGCCGTAGTCAGCGGTTCGAAAGAGGCCCTGCAGGCTTATCTCGACAAATACCCAGACAGTCCGCACAAGCAGGAGGTTTTGAACAAGATAGATTCCATCGACTGGAATGTGGCCAAGAATGCTGATAATGTGGAAGCTTATCAGGCTTATCTCGCCGCTCATGCTGACGGTTCCCATATCGAAGAGGCTGAGAATGCGATGAAAAAAGCCAAGAGCAGAGATTTGCAACCAGAAGAGAAAGAAATGGTAAGCAGTCTGTTCCGCCATTTCTTCCAAAGCATCAACACCCGCGATGCAGATGGCTTGCAGGCTTCATGCGAAGACATTCTCTCTTCGCTCCTGGGTAAGAATTCTGCTACCAAGGCAGATGTTGTTACCTTTATGAATAAGCTTTATAAGGACGATGTGACCAACCTGAACTGGTTCCTCACCAACGATTATAAGATTAAGAAGCGCGAGGTGGGTGACGAAAATTATGAATATCAGGTTCAGTTCTCTGCACGTGAGGAAGTTCAACTTACCGACGGTACTAAGAAAACAAACCTTTTCAAAATCAACTCAACCGTTTCGCCAGACGGTAAGGTTTCTGCGTTCAACATGTCGAAGATTAATGCCGCAGAATAGAATAAGAAACGCCTTGCAAGATTAAATAGAATAAAAAACGCCCTGCAAGATTAGGAACTTCATTTCTGAATGTTCCCTTCTTGCAGGGCGTTTCTTTTTACCTTCATGTTTCGGGAAGGTTCTCTTGTCCGAGAAACCAATCCCTTCTTTTAGAAATTATTTTGCATCCTTCATCTGACGGAGCAAATCTTTCTGCTTTTCGTTCAACCCGGTTGGCAACTTCACGTTATAAGTAATCATCAGGTCGCCAAAGGTTCCATCACCCCGGTCGTATCCTTTTCCGCGAACACGAACCTTCGTACCATTCTGCGTTTCCGGTTTAATCTTCAGTTTGATTTTAGAACCATTACTCAGTTTGATGATTCCTTCGCCTCCCAACAGAGCCGTGTAAAGGTCGATGTTCACATTCATGTTCATTTCGCCGTTATTGGCACGCCCATTCTGACCGCAACCGCCTCCACAACCGCCAGTACCGAAATCAGCACCAGCTCCGTAGCCTGCCCCATTAAAGCCGCTACCAAAACCGGCAGAACCATTAAATCCGCCGAAATTGCCGGAACCGAATCCATCAGCCGACTGCTGGCTTCTGCCACGTCCTCCGAAGAGATTTTCGAAGAAGCTGGAGAAACCTCCGCCTCCGCCAAATTGGCTGAAGTCGAAACCCTCGAATGGATTTCCACCTGCTCCACCATAGCTTCCGGAACCGCCTGCACCACCAGCTCCGCCGAAACCGCCGAATGCATCAGCATTCTTCCATTGTTCGCCATACTGGTCGTATTTTGCACGCTTATCTGGGTCAGAAATCACCTCATACGCCTCGTTCAGCGCCTGGAACTTAGCCTTCGCCTTCGGGTCGTTAGGGTGCAAATCTGGGTGAAACTGTTTTGCACGTTTACGATACGCAGCTCTCACATCCTTCTGCGGAATGTTCTTGTCTACGCCGAGAATCTTGTAATAATCAACAAATGCCATATTATAAAACCTCCTATTTTTTAGTTTTTAAAAAATATCCAACAAAAAGTATGCCTATTTAAGTTCTTTTTTGTACTTTTGCAGAGAAAATAAGAAACAGAGTTCATCAGATGGGCTTTCATTACTCAAAAGTAATATATTATTAATATGAAACAATTATTTGCTGCGCTTCTTCTGGCGCTAACTTTCAATTCACAAGCGATGGCACAACAACGTACCGTAAAACTGAGAGTGATAGAGACAAGTGATGTGCACGGCTCTTTCTTCCCTTACGATTTCATCAACCGTAAGCCAAAAGCAGGAACCCTGGCGCGCGTTTCTTCCTACGTAAACAATTTGCGAAAAGATTACAAGGGTAACCTCATCCTCTTGGAGAATGGCGATATTCTGCAGGGCCAGCCTACCTGCTATTATTATAATTATGTAAATACTGAGGCAAGAAACGTGGCTGCCGATGTGGTAAACTACTTGAAGTATGATGCGCAAGTGTTTGGAAATCATGATGTTGAAACGGGTCATCCGGTTTACGACAAATGGATAAAAGAACTCAACTGTCCAGTCTTGGGTTCCAACATCATCAGCACTTCTACAGGCGAGCCATACGTTAAGCCTTATCTCATCTTGAACCGCGAAGGCGTGAAGGTGGCTGTTTTGGGAATGATTACTCCTGCCATTCCAAACTGGCTCACGGAGAATCTCTGGAGCGGACTGAAATTTGAGAACATGGTAACAAACGCCCGTAAATGGGTGAAGTATCTTCAGGAGAATGAGAAACCGGATGTCATCATCGGCCTTTTCCATAGCGGAAAAGACGGAGGCATTCAGACTGCCGAATATGATGAAGACGCCTCTATCAAGGTGGCAAAAGAAGTGCCGGGCTTCGACTTGATTCTCTTCGGTCACGACCATACGCGCGACAACGAAACCATAACCAACGCAGACGGAAAGCAGGTGGTTTGTCTGGATCCTGCCAACAACGCCATTAGCGTGGCAGATGCTGAAATAACCCTCACCCTCAACAAGAAAAAGGTGAACGGAAAGAAGCAGATGGTGGTAACTGACAAAAAGGTGACAGGCAAGATTGTAGATGTGACAGATTGTCCTATCGATGAGGATTTCATGAAGACTTTCGAACCTCAGATTGCGGAAGTAAAGAAATATGTGGGCAAGCAGATTGGTAACTTCAAAACTACCATCTACAGCCGCGACCAGTTCTTCGGCAGTTCTGCCTTCAACGATTTCATCCTCAACCTCCAGTTGCAGATTACAAAAGCCGACATTTCGTTCAACGCTCCTCTTCAGTTCAACGCGGTTCTGAAAGCCGGTCCAATCTGTGTGAGCGACATGTTCAATCTCTATAAATACGAGAACCAGCTCTACGTAATGCGCATGACGGGCGAAGAAATCAGAAAGCATCTGGAAATGAGTTACGACCTCTGGGTGAACACCATGAAGAGTCCGGACGACCATCTCCTGTTGCTCGATGAGAAGACCGTTGGCGACCAGCAACGACTCGGTTTCAAGAATCTCTCGTTCAACTTTGATAGTGCTGCCGGAATCGATTACGAAGTTGATGTAACGAAGCCAGATGGCGAGAAGGTGAAGATTCTGCGCATGAGCAACGGCGAGCCTTTCGATGAGAAAAAATGGTACAAGGTGGCGGTTAACAGCTATCGTGGAAATGGTGGCGGCGAACTCCTTACCAAGGGTGCCGGAATCCCGAAAGACAGTCTTGAAAGCCGCATCATCTATCGCAGCAAGCGCGACCAGCGTTACTATCTGATGGAAGAAATCGAAAAGATGGGAACGGTTGATGCAAAACCAAACAACAACTGGAAGTTTGTGCCGGAAGCATGGACCAAGCCTGCTGCCCAGCGCGATTTCGAATTGCTGTTCGGAAAGAAGCAATAGCCCCTCAGAACGCATTAAGAAAAGCATATCATAAAGTTCAAAATAAAGAAGTTCAAAATAAAGAATGAAGTATTGGTTTATATTTTGCAAGACCGATCTCTTGCTCGAAAAGAAAGAAGACGGAACCTATACGATTCCTTGTTCAGAAGAGAGTCCAATCCCAACAAAGCCTTGGACTCACATTCTCAACATTACTCCGATGGAAGATGGAACAGAGGTGAAGACCTTCACCATTCCTGAGCCTGTTACCGGCAATCCGAAGTACGAAATGTGCGGCTTGCGCCCTAGTTTCTACAAACTCTCTCCCGCCCTTTACCAGAAAGCAGGAAAGTGTCAGGAACTCAACTATTGGGACATGAATACCCAATTCTGCGGCGTTTGCGGAGCTCCGATGAAAATGGCAACCGACATCAGTAAGAAATGTACAGAATGCGGCAAACAGGTCTGGCCTTCGCTTGCCACAGCCATTATCGTACTGATTAAGAAAGATGATCAGGTGTTGCTGGTTCACGCCCGTAATTTTAAGGGAAATTTCGACAGTCTCGTGGCTGGTTTCGTAGAGACTGGCGAGAATCTGGAAGAGGCGGTTCTTCGTGAAGTGATGGAAGAAACCGGTCTGACTATCAAGAATTTGAAATATTTCGGTTCCCAGCCCTGGCCTTACCCGAGCGGTCTGATGATTGGCTTCTCGGCAGAATATGTAGATGGAGAAATTCATCTTCAGAAAGAAGAACTTTCGCGTGGTAAATGGTTTACGAAGGAGAATCTCCCTATTCTCCCCGAGAAACTTTCCATCGCCCGAAAACTCATCGATGCCTGGCTGGCGGACAAACTCTAAAAATGCGGACAAACTCTAAAAGTGAGGATAAACTCTAAAAAATGATGAAAGAGAAACTTTGGAATGCAAATTACATCAAGGTGATGACCACCAACTTTCTGTTGTATTTCGCCTTCTATCTGCTCACACCCTTGCTCCCACTCTATCTGAGCGAAAATTTTGGAGCCACGAAAGATGTGATTGGAATTGTGCTGAGCGGCTATACGGTTGCCGCCCTCATCATTCGTCCATTCAGCGGATATGTGGTTGACAGCTTTTCGCGCAAGAAGGTTCTGATGGTCTGTCTCTCGGCCTTCGCCATCTTCTTTGCCGGCTATATTGCAGCCAGCACCATCCTGATGTTTGCCATCTGCAGAACCTTGCACGGAGGTCCGTTCGGAGCCGTAACGGTTGCCAATAGCACCTGCGCCATCGATGTTCTTCCGGCAAGCCGGAGAAATGAAGGAATCGGACTCTACGGACTGAGCAACAATTTTGCCATGGCGATTGCTCCATCCATCGGAATCTATCTGCATAATGCGGTAGACAGTTATATGATTCTCTTCTGGATAGCTTTCATCGTGGCGATAGCCTCAGTTGTGATTGCAGGAACCATCCGCCTTCCCGAAAAGGAAATCGTAAAGAACAAGGAGAAGCTTTCTCTCGACCGCTTCTTCCTGACGCGTGCCTGGCTCCTTGCCATCAATATCGCCATGTTCGGTTTCTGCTGGGGCGTTCTGAGCAATTATCTTGCAATTTACAGCAAGGAGGAACTCGGAATTACGGGTGGAACGGGCACTTATTTCGCCCTTCTTTCCATGGGTCTGTTTCTCTCAAGACTGCAAGGCAGAAAAGCCTTGAGCCAGGGCAAACTTACCCAGAATGCGGCCGAAGGAATGCTGCTTTCGCTTGTCGGTTTCATCATCTTTGTTGCCGTCAAGCACCCGGTAGCCTATTATCTTTCGGCTTGTCTTATCGGCCTGGGCAACGGTCATCTTTACCCAGCCTTTCTCAACATGTTTATTAATGTGGCTCGTCACAACCAGCGTGGAACGGCAAACAGCAGCATTCTTACAGGTTGGGATTTGGGCTTTGGAATCGGCTGTCTGCTAGGCGGAGTCGTGGCAGAACATTTCGGTTACAACGGAACATTCTGGATGGTTGCGATAGAAAATGCAGCTTCTGTTCTCCTCTTCTTTGCCGCTTCGAAACAATTCTTTGAGAAGAGACGCAGAGAATAGAAAACAGTTGATAAAGAGAAATATAAGATTATGAATAAAAAAAGAGCACTTCATCCGAGACAGAAGAAAGTCTCAGGCGAAGTGCTCTTATTTTTTATCTTACTTTGCTATTTTAGAAAGGAAGATCATCGGCGCTGCCACCCTCTGCTGCAGGAGCTGCAGGCTGAACTGGAGGGAATGCTGCAGTTGCGCCATTAGCAGGAGCTGCTGGCTGAGCAGGAGCTGCAGGAGCACCTACTGGAGGAAACGCACCTGGCTGCATTCCGCCCATAGCACCAGCTACGGCGTTAGGGTCAATACGCTGGATGTTCCAGGCACGGATGCTGTTGAACCAACGGCCCTGATACTCGTGAGCATCAATATCGAAAGAAACCAGAAGTTCCTCACCACTCTGAATGTTGAACTGAGCCAAACGGTCAGCTCCGAAAACATCAAAGCACAATTTCTTTGGATACTGCTCGTGGGTTTCAATTACGAACGACTGAGCTTTCCACTCTCCTCTTGCAGAGACGCCGCTTCTTTCAGGCAAAACGGCAATAACTTTTCCTTGTAATTCCATATGATAATATTTAAAGTTTTTCCTTTGTTTAAAGGGTGTTTTTTTCTTTCTGACTGCGAAATTACTAAAAATAGTTCAAAAACTAGAACTTTTCTCCAATTATTTTTGCTTATCAGCGATATTTTTTGTATTTTTGTGCTCAATTAGGTGATATTGCCTAATTTAATAAGGTGAAACAGAAAACAAAATAAAATTTAAATAAAATACTCATGAGATTTACAGTATCAAGTTCTGCATTGAGCAGCAAGCTCAACATGCTCGCAAAAGTGATTGGAAGCAAGAATTCGTTGCCAATCCTCGATTGTTTCCTTTTCCAAGTTGCTAACGGTGAAATGAGCATCACAGCTAGCGATAGTGATAATGTCATCAAGAGTACACTTGCTCTTACCGACCACGATGGAGAAGGTGAGTTTTGTGTGCCTAACCGCGTAATCCTCGATGCGTTGAAGGAACTGCCTGAACAGCCTCTTCACTTCGATGTGGATGCTGCCGGAGAAGCCATTGCCATCAAGATTGTTTACCAGAACGGTCTTTACAACTTCACAGGTCAGAGCGCAGAGGAATATCCTCGCACACAGAGCATGACTGATGCTTGTACCACCGTTTCTTTGCCTACTGAAATGCTGATCAATAACATTTCACGTTCGCTCTTCGCTACTGCCAACGATGAGTTGCGTCCTGTTATGAACGGTATTTACTTCGACCTGACTGCAGACGCACTCGCTATCGTAGCAAGCGATGGTCACAAACTGGTTCGCAGCAAGAACTTCACAATCAAGAGCGAATCTCCTTCTGCATTCAACTTGCCTAAGAAGCCAGCTTCTCTGCTGAAGAACATTCTGAGCAAGGACGGCGACGACGCTATCATCAAGTTTGATGACCGAAGCGCAGAAATCCAGTTTACAGATGGCGTCATGAGATGCAGACTGATTGACGGCCGCTACCCTAACTACAACTCAGTCATTCCAAACAACCCTAACGAGGTTACTGTAGACCGCAGAGGCTTGCAGAGTGCTTTGCGCCGCGTATTGCCATTTGCAAGCGAGAGCAGCCAGCTTATCCGTTTCCACATCGAGTCAGGTCGTTTCGAGGTTTCTTCTGAGGATATTGACTTCTCAACATCTGCAAAGGAGCAGTTGTCTTGCGAATACAACGGCTCTCCTATCAGCATCGGCTTCAAGGGAAGCAGTCTGATGGAAATCCTGGGCAATATTACCAGCGACAACATCATCATCCAGCTGGCAGACCCTAGCCGTGCCGGAATCATCGTTCCTGCAGAACAGCCTGAGAACGAAGATATTCTGATGCTCATCATGCCTATGCTCCTTAATGATTAAAGGAGCAAGGGCTTTCTCTGAAACAACAAAAAGAAAGTATTTCTATAAAAATGAAACTCAATTTGACAAAGCCTCTGATTGTGTTCGACTTGGAGACAACGGGTCTTGACATGATCAAGGATCGTATTATACAGATTTCTTACATCAAGGTAATGCCTGATGGAACAGAAGACCACAAGAACCTCTTCGTAAATCCTTGCAAGGAGATTCCTGCCGAAGTAGTTGCCCTTACAGGCATCAGTAACGAAGATGTAAAAGATGCGCCAACCTTCAAGCAGCTGGCTGCTACATTGGAGAAGGAATTTACAGGTTGCGATTTTGCAGGCTACAATTCCAACCATTTCGATGTTCCTATGCTCGCAGAAGAATTCCTGCGCGCTGGAATTGACTTCGATTTCAACAAGTGCCGTCTCATCGATGCGCAGACCATCTTCATGAAGATGGAGCGCCGTAACCTGGCTGCTGCTTACAAGTTCTATTGCGGCAGAAAGATGGAGGAAGATTTCGAGGCTCACCGGGCTGATCAGGATACAGAGGCTACTTACCGCGTGCTCATGGGCGAGCTCGATAAGTATGCTCCAGGTGTACAGGATGAACCTGAGCGCGTGCTCAACAACAATATGGATGAACTTGCCGAATTCTCTAAGCAGAAGGATAATGTAGATTTCGCCGGACGCATCGTTTGGGAAGAGGTAAAAGACGCCCAAGGCAATATCGTCAACGATGAGAATGGAAATCCTTTGAAGCACGAAGTATTCAACTTCGGCAAATACAAAGGGTGGGATGTGGCTGAAATTCTGACCAAAGACCCGGGTTACTTTACATGGGTTTTGGGTAGCGATTTCACCAATAATACCAAGCAGGTGCTTACCCGCATCCGCCTTCGTGAATTCAACAAGAGAATGGGTAAATAATTGTTGCCGGGCTTTCGCAAGCCGCAGAATAACAGGCTTGCGAAACTCGGATTTATTACTTAACAGTTAGAAAAATTCATGTTAAAAGGAAAAAAAATCGTATTGGGCATTACGGGCTCTATTGCTGCTTATAAGTCTTGTCTCATCATACGAGGTCTCATCAAGCGAGGAGCAGAAGTGCAGGTGGTCATTACACCTGCAGGAAAGGAGTTTATCACTCCCATCACCCTTTCGGCTCTTACCCATAAGCCTGTGGTAAGCGAATTTTTCTCGCAGCGCGATGGAACCTGGAATTCGCACGTAGACTTAGGTCTGTGGGCCGACGCCATGCTCATCGCTCCTTGCACAGCCTCTACCTTGGGGAAAATGGCTCACGGAATTGCTGACAACATGCTCATCACGACCTATCTGTCGATGAAAGCGCCAGTTTTTATCGCTCCAGCTATGGACCTCGACATGTATAAGCATCCTTCTACCCAAGCCAACATGAAAACACTTCTGGGCTACGGAAATCATATTATAGAACCGGAAGTGGGATTCCTGGCAAGCGGACTGGAAGGAAAGGGACGCATGGAAGAACCTGACATTATCGTAGAATGCCTTGACAGATTTTTCGATGAACAGGCTCAGCAGAATTCAGAACCCGATGAAGCAGAAAACTGCGAGGAAAAAGAAAGCGATAAGCTCGATTTGAAAGGCAAGAAGATTATGATTACAGCCGGACCGACTTACGAAAAGATTGATCCGGTGCGTTTCATCGGTAATTATTCTTCCGGCAAAATGGGCTTTGCCCTTGCTGAAGAGTGCTGCCGCCGTGGTGCTGAGGTTACGCTGGTTGCAGGTCCGGTTTCGCTCAGCTGTTCTGAAGCTATTCATCGCATCGATGTAGAAAGTTGCGAGGAAATGTATCAGGCAGCCACTAAAGCTTTTGCCTCTACCGATGCAGCCATTCTCTGTGCTGCTGTTGCTGATTTCAAGCCAAGTGAGATTGCTGACAGGAAAATCAAGCGCGAGAAAGATGATCTGGAACTCCGACTCGTCCCTACTCACGATATTGCCGCAGCCCTTGGCAAAATGAAACAAAAACATCAACGAATCGTGGCTTTCGCCCTGGAAACCAACGACGAAGAGGCTAACGCACAGAAAAAGCGCAAAAAGAAAAATGCCGATTTCATCGTGCTTAACTCTACTCGCAATCCGGGAACCACATTCCGTACGGATGATAACCAGATAACGATTATTTCTGAAGAGGGTAAGAAAGAATATGAGAAGAAACCGAAAACTGAAGTGGCTCGTGACATTATCAACGAGCTGGCTCATCTCTTGTAGTCCCATCACATCAGCCGCTCAGGAGTTGCAGGCTAAGATTACCATCAACCATGCCCAGATTCAAGGCACGGAAAAACGTGTATTCGATAATCTGCAACAAACTCTTGAGCAGTTTGTGAACGACAGGCAATGGACGAATCTTCAATTCAGGAAGAACGAGCGCATCGTGTGCAACTTCAACATCACGGTAAGCAAGTATGATAAAGACCAGAATATCTTTACCTGCAAGGCGCTCATCCAGGCCAACCGTCCCGTCTACAATTCAGCCTATACGTCCACCTTATATAATAATGTGGATGAAAACTTCACGTTCAAGTTTGCTGAGTTCGACCAGCTGGAGTTTACCGAAGAGCGGATTGACAACCAGCTTACGGCTTTGCTTGCCTACTATGCTTACCTCATCATCGGTTTAGATCTTGACAGTTTTGCGCCTAAAGGTGGGGAGGACATTCTGCAACGTTGCATGAACCTCACCAACAACGCCCAGAATCTTGATTTTCCGGGCTGGAAAGCGTTTAGTGACAACAGAAACCGTTTCGCTATCATTTCCGATTATCTCGACGGAGCCATGGAACCTTTCAGAATGCTGCAATACAACTATTACAGAAAAGGGCTCGATGAAATGGCGAATAATGTGGAACGAGGTAGAACTGAAATCACCAACACTCTGCTCCAGGATCTGAAGAAAGCCCGTACGGACAGACCGCTCAGTCTGCTGCCACAAATCTGGACAGACTACAAGAAGGACGAGCTTGCTAACATCTATCAGAAACATGGCACTCAGAAGGAGAAAGAAAGCATTTATGAATTGCTCTTCTCCATCAATCCTTCTCAAAACTCATATTGGGACAAAATCAAGGAATAAGCCTACATGCTTTATCATTCGGGAAAATCCAAATGATGGAATAAAAGCTGGTTCTTTTAGATTAAGTTCCTTTAAAACAATAAGATAAGAAATTATGCTCAAGCAATTATACATCAAGAATTTCACGTTGATTGACGAGTTGGACATTCCTTTTTATCCAGGATTCTCAGTCATCACGGGCGAGACGGGTGCCGGAAAGAGCATCATTCTCGGAGCCATCGGACTGCTTCTGGGCAACCGTGCAGACAGCAAAGCCATCAAGGCTGGAAGAGACCGATGCGTGATAGAAGCCCACTTCGACCTGTCAAAATACGGAATGCAGAATTTCTTCGATGCTAACGATATTGATTATGATGCAGAAGACACCATCATCCGCCGCGAACTGACTGCTGCCGGAAAGAGCCGTGCCTTCATCAACGATACGCCTGTTCCGTTGACCAAGATGAGAGAACTGGGCGAACAGCTCGTCGATATTCATTCGCAGCATCAGAATCTCCTGCTGCAGAAGGAAGACTTCCAGCTCAGCGTGGTCGATATTATTGCCCACGATGAAAAGCAGAAGAAGGCTTATCTTGACGAATACAAGAACTATAAAAAGGCTAAGCAGCAGCTGGAAGACCTGAAAGCGGAAATCGCAAAGAACAGGGAGAACGAGGAATTCATGCGCTTCCAGTTTAAGGAACTGGATGACGCTAACCTGCAGGAAGGCGAACTTGAGCAACTGGAACAGGAAGCAGAAACCCTGAGCCATTCTGAAGACATCAAGACTGCGCTCTATGAGGCAGATAATGCACTCTCGGGCGAAGACGGCAGTATTCTCGACAAACTGAAGAATGCAGCCCAGCAGATAGACAATATCAAGGAGGTTTATCCGGATGTGAAAGAGGTGGCTGAGCGAATGCAGAGCAGCTATATAGAACTCAAGGATATTGCCCAGGAAATAAGCGGAAGCGTTGACAATGTTGAGTTTGACCCGAACCGGCTTGAAACCATCAATTCCCGTCTCGACCAGCTCTACTCGCTCCAGCAGAAATTCCATGTGGAAAATGTAGAAGAACTCATCGCCACTCGCGAGCGAATCAACGAACAGCTACAGCACATCGATAATGGTGATGAAGACATAGAAGAACAGGAAAAGCAAGTTGCCCTTCTGCTTGCCAAGGCTGAAAAGCAGGCTAGCGAACTGACTGCCATCCGAACGAAATCGGCCAGAAAGATAGAAGAAGAAATGAAGAAACGTCTCATTCCTCTGGGAATTCCGAATGTCCGCTTCGAAATTTCATTCTCCGTCAAGCCGCTCAGTCCTGATGGTGTTGACAAGGTAAATTTCCTGTTCAGCGCCAACAAGAGCACGCTTCTCCAGCCGGTGAGTCAGGTTGCTTCCGGTGGAGAAATCGCCCGCGTCATGCTTTCTCTGAAGGCCATGATCAGCGGAGCCGTAAAACTGCCAACCATCATCTTCGATGAAATCGACACGGGAGTAAGCGGTAAGATTGCTGAAAAGATGGCTGAAATCATGACAGAGATGGGCAACCTGAACCGTCAGGTTATTTCCATCACCCACCTGCCGCAGATTGCTTCCATGGGAACCCATCATTACAAGGTTCTGAAAGAAGAAACCGAAGAGGGAACTCTTTCTCACATGAAGGAACTCAACGAGCAGCAGCGCATCGAGGAAATCGCCCAGATGCTCAGCGGAAGCGACATTACGCCTGCTGCCCTGGCAAATGCTAAGGAGTTGCTCAATAAGCACAAGCAACACAAATAAGATTATGAAAAAAATAAATATGATCATGATGGGACTGATGCTCGGAGCATCGTCCCTCTATGCCCAGCCGGGTTCGGTCCAGAAACTGGCTAAGAGCGTTTTCACCTTGACTACTTTCAATCAGAAAGGCGACATTATCGCCTCTACCCAAGGTGTTTTTATCGACAACAAGGGAACGGCTATCAGCACCTTCAAACCATTTGTCGGAGCTGTAAAGGCAAGCGTTGTTGACGCTTCCGGCAAATCGATTCCTGTTGAGGCCATCATGGGAGCCGATGAACTCTACGATGTGGCAAAATTCCGCATCAACGCCTCTACTGTTGCTGCCCCTATCGCAACCAAGGAGTCGGCTGCTGGCGACAAGGTCTGGCTGGTTCCTTATTCTATCAAGAAGCCGGCTTACCAGCAGGAGGACATCAGCAGCGTAGAGAAGTTCAAGACTACGTACAACTATTACATCTTCTCGAATAGTGCTCCCGAAAATGCAGTAGGTTGTCCGTTTGCCAACAAGAACGGCCAGGTCATCGGTCTGATGCACAGCAATGGTCAGGTTACGGCCATCGACGCCAACTACGCCAAGCAGCTGAAGGTAACCGGTCTTTCTAGTCTTGACGCAGCACTTCGCGAAACCACCATCCGTACAGCTCTTCCTGATACAGAGAACGAAGCGATGACGATGATGACTCTGAAGAAGGGCCAGACTACAGCTGATGAGTATGCGAAATATAGCGATGAGTTTATCAGCAAATTCCCTACTTCGGCCTTCGGTTACAAGGAGAAAGCCACTTATCTGACGGATAAGGCAGAATATGATGCAGCTGCCAAACTGATGGAAGAAGGTATTAAGAAATCGGCTGCCAAGGATGAGGCTCATTCCAACTATGCCGACCTGATTTATCAGAAGATTATTTACAAGGGCGATTCTGTTTATAAAGACTGGACGCTCGACAAGGCGATTGCTGAGGCTCAGAAGGCTTACGAAATCAAGGCTCAGCCTATTTACCGCCATCAGGAAGCGCAGATTAATTTCTTAAAGGGCGAGTATCAGAAAGCTTACGATACTTTCATAGATCTTACCAACACTTCACTTCTCAGCGGCGAACTCTATTTAGAGGCTGCCCAGGCCAAGAAGAATCTCAAGGCTCCTGCCAAGGAGATTGAAGTTTTGCTCGATAGTGCGGTAAGTGTTGGAAGCAAAACCGGAATGGTTGGGAATTACTATCTGGCTCGTGCAGAATTTCTGAAAGAGCAGGGTGAATTCCGTCGTGCAATTCAGGATTATAATATGTACGATTCCATTGCCCGTCCTGTTTCGCCAGTCTTCTTCTACACCCGTTACCAATGCGAAACCAAGTTGCGCATGTGGCAGCCAGCCCTGTTTGACATTGCCCGCACCTGTTACCTGGCTCCTAAAGAGCCTACATATTTTGCAGAATGGGCAAGTCTCGACTTGCGTGTAAAGCGTTATGATGAGGGAATCAGCGCAGCCACCCATTGTATAGAGTTGGCTCCTGAATATGCTGACGGCTACCTTCTCTTAGGTTTGCTCCAGAAGGAGAAAGGAAATAAGGAAGAGGCCATCAAGAACCTGAAGAAAGCCCAGGAACTCGGCGATACACGTGCTGAAGAATATCTCAAGAAAATAAAGTAATTAGCGGACTGCTAGCCTGCTTTATACTTTTAACCAAAAAGAGGGTGAATCATTTATTTATGACTCACCCTCTTTCATATTATATACTTAACTTTTCCCAAATAGTTTAGTACTGTCTCAAAGCACCGAGCAATTCTGCATTCTCGCTCTTGTTTCCGATAGTAATTCTCAGACAATTGCCGCACAACTGAACCTTGTTGCGGTTTCTTACGATAATGCCTTGCGCCACCAGATAATTGTAAATGGCGTTGGCGTCGGTCATTTTAGCCAGGAAGAAGTTTGCATCAGTAGGATAAACCTTCTCGCAGATAGGCAGATCCAGAAACGCAGCCATTACCTTAGAACGCTCCTGCAGGATGTTCTTCACCCATTCGTCAACCTTCAGCGGATTCTTCATCACTTCCAGCGCATGCTCCTGAGTAAGCAGATTGATGTTATAAGGATATTTCACCTTATTGAATATGTCAACAATCTCCTTGCTCGCAAAAGCCATTCCCAGACGGAGGGCTGCACAGCCCCATGCCTTACTCATGGTGTTGAGCACAATCATGTTAGGAAATCTGTCGAGTACGCTGCGGAATGTGCGCTCCGAAGAGAAATCGGCGTAGGCTTCGTCGATAATGACAATACCCTGGAATTTCTGCAACACCTCTACGATTGCCTCGCGATTGATGTGATTGCCCGTAGGATTGTTCGGACTGCAGAACCAGATAACCTTCGTCTGTTCATCGCAGGCTGCCAGGAGTTTTCCGGCAGAAATCTGATAATTTTCATCAAGCAATACAGAACGATACTCCACATCGTTGATGTCTGCGCATACTTCATACATTCCGTAAGTAGGTGCAATCGCAACTACATTATCCTTGCCCGGGCGGCAGAATACACGGTAAACCAAATCGATGGCCTCGTCTGAACCATTGCCCAGGAAGATTTTCTCTTCAGCCACACCCTTGATCTTGCTGATCTGCTTCTTCAGTTCAACCTGCAGCGGATCAGGATAGCGATTGTAAGGGTCATTATATGGATTTTCGTTGGCGTCGAGGAAGACGCGGGCATTTCTGCCTGCAAACTCCGCACGGGCGCAACTGTAAGGTGCCAGATTCCAGATGTTCTCTCGGCACAAATCTTTCAATTCTTTCATTTTTCTTTCAAAAGCTATTAAGAAGTATCTTTACTACTTCCCGTTTCACCCTATTATTTCAAACTGTTCACTCTCAGTCTCATCGCGTTGGCATGAGCTTCAAGCTGCTCATTTTCTGCCATGGTCACTACAGCATTTCCAATGTTACGAATACCTTCTTCTGTAAGATGCTGGAAGGTGATTTTGCGATTATAACTGTCCAGGTTCACTCCGTTGTAAGCCAAAGCATAACCGTGGGTTGGCAACGTATGGTTCGTGCCGCTTGCATAGTCGCCTGCACTTTCGCACGCATAGTTGCCGAGGAATACACTACCTGCATTCACTACCTTTTCTGCCAGCTGCTCATAATCGGCTGTGGCGATAATCAGATGCTCCGGCGCATAAGTGTTGCAGAGGTCTATTGCCTCCTCTTCGGTCTTTACAAGGATAAACTTAGAGTTGTCTAATGAGGTCTGTGCCATCTCCTTACGCGGCAAGTGTTCAAGTTGCGCTTCAACTTCATTCTTTACATCATCCAACACCTTTTCTGATGTAGTGATGAAGAAAACCTGAGAATCGAAACCATGTTCAGCCTGCGACAAAAGGTCGGCAGCAGCAAACACAGGGTTGGCTGTTTCGTCGGCGATAAGGCAAACTTCAGACGGACCGGCAGGCATGTCGATAGCCACATCGTGCAGGGAAACCTGCTGCTTGGCAGCCATGACAAACTGGTTGCCCGGACCGAAAATCTTATAAACCTTAGGCACGCTCTCCGTACCATAAGCCATGGCTCCGATAGCCTGAACGCCACCCGCCTTGAAGATTCTGCTCACGCCTGCAATCTTTGCCGCCATGAGGATAGCCGGGTTCACCTTGCCCTCTTTGTTAGGAGGAGTGCAGAGCACAATTTCTTTACATCCTGCAATCTTGGCAGGAGTTGCCAGCATCAGAACGGTGCTGAAGAGAGGAGCAGTACCTCCCGGGATATACAATCCCACCTTCTCAATAGCCACACTCTTCTGCCAGCAGGTTACACCAGGGCAAGTTTCAACCTTTACACCTTCAAACTTCTGGCTATGATGGAATGCGGCAATGTTATGATGGGCGAGGTGCAAAGCGTCTTTCAGTTCTTGAGAAACCATTTTCTCAGCCTCTTCGATTTCAGCTTCAGTCACAGCCAAAGAATCGAGATGGGCATGATCAAACTTCTCCTCGTAACGCTTCACGGCTTCGTCGCCATGGTTTTTCACATCGTCGAGTACACCTTGTACGGTCGCATTAAGCTGCGAAACATCCAGGTGTGGGCGTTTTACAATCTCGCTCCATTCCTCCTTTGCAGGATACTTTATTACCTTCATTCCAAATTTAATTAATAATTTATAATGTATAATTAAGAATTGGGCTTACGCCAAACAGCTCCCAACTCCTAACGTCTAACTTTCTTACAATATCATCTTTTCGATTGGTGTTACCAGGATGCCCTGTGCACCGAGTTCCTTCAACTTGCCTATGATTTCCCAGAAACGTTTCTCATCAAGCACGGTGTGGATAGAGCACCATTCCTCATCAGCCAATGGGATAATCGTAGGACTCTTAATGCCTGGCAATACTTCAGTAATCTCCTGAACCTTTGCCTTAGGTGCATTCATCATCACGTATTTCTTGTCCTGTGCAGAACGTACAGCCTCGAAGCGGAACAGCATCTCGTTCAGAATCTCATGCTTCTCCTCGTCCATGTTCCAGTTGCCGATGAGCAGAGCCTCGCTCTTCATCACCACCTCAACCTCAGCAAGATTGTTGCTGACCAGAGTAGAACCTGAACTTACAATATCGAAAATGCCGTCAGCCAAACCGATGCCCGGACTGATTTCTACAGAACCCGTAATAACATGGATGTCGGCATTAATGTTGTTCTTCTTCATAAACTTGCGCAGGATGTTAGGGTAAGAAGTGGCAATCTTCTTGCCGTTGAACCATTGCAATCCCGGATAATCAATCTTCTTAGGAATGGCGAGGCTCAGGCGGCACTTGCTGAAACCCAGACGGTCGATAATCTGCGCATTCTCTCCACGCTCTACAAACTCGTTCTCGCCCACGATACCGATATCTGCCACACCAGAGGCTACACTCTGAGGAATATCATCATCACGAAGGTAGAGAACCTCGAGAGGAAAGTTGCTTGACTGCACCAGGAGGGTGCGTTTAGAGGCACTTACCTTGATGTCTGCCTCTGCTAAAAGATTCATGGTGTCGTCGAAAAGACGACCCTTGCTTTGTACTGCTATTCGTAACATATTTCTATATTTTGTTTGAAAAACATTGCAAAAGTACACATTTTTATTAGAATAAACAAATAATTTTTCACTTATGTGCAAAATATTTCGTACTTTTGCAGCTGAAATGAAGAATAAAGGATATTTATACGCATTATATGCACTATTTTTGCTCTCTGCCTGTGCCGACAAGAAACCGCAGCAGGAGCTTACGCCATGGGGAACTCCCGTAGGCGAAATGGAGTATGCGGATAACTCTGATGGGGCTGATGGCGATGAAAAGAAACCTGCTTCAACCAACAAAGGGCTTTCGCTCGAAGATATTCAGGCCAATGGTGAGCTCATCATGCTTACCGTTAACGGTCCTACTACCTATTATGATTACCACAGCCACGGAATGGGACTTCAATATCTGCTCTGCGAGAAGTTTGCCCAGCAGATTGGCGTGTCGTTACGTGTAGAAGAATGTAAGGATACGGCTGAAATGGTGCGCAAGTTGGAGAAGGGAGAAGGTGATGTGATTGCCGTGCCCCTTCCCCGAAAACAGACCAGAGGCAACCTGCTGTTCTGTGGAGTTACGCCCGACAGCACCCGAACCCAATGGGCTGTGCAGAACGGCAACAAGAGTCTTGCCGACACCTTGAACGGCTGGTTTAAACCCAAGCTGATTGCTCAGGTCAGGCAGGAAGAATCGTGGCTGCTTTCTTCTGCCAGCGTGCGTCGCCACGTTTATTCACCATTCCTGAACCGTTCCAAGGGTGTTATTTCACGCTACGACCACCTCTTCCAGCGCTATAGTGGAACGGCTCGCATGGATTGGCGCCTGATGGCTGCCCAATGTTATCAGGAGAGTTGTTTCGACCCGAATGCGAAGTCATGGGCTGGAGCATGCGGACTGATGCAGATTATGCCAAGCACGGCTGCCCATCTGGGTTTGCCTATGAGTATGATTCATGAACCAGAGGCGAATGTGGCTGCGGCAGCCAGATATATGGCGGAACTGCAAGGCCATTTTGCGGATGTAGGCGACCCGTTCCAGCGCATGCTTTTTGCCCTGGCATCTTATAATGGTGGCTATTTCCACATCAGAGATGCAATGGCGCTGGCTCGCAAACATGGTCAGAATCCGCACAACTGGGGCGTGATTCGCGGTTATATTCTGCGCCTTTCGCAACCGGCTTATTACACAGACCCGGTGGTGAAATATGGTTACATGCGAGGCACGGAGACGGTAGATTATGTGGATAGAATCAGAGCCCGCTGGGGTGAGTACAGCGGTGGTTCGGGCTTCCATGAGAGTCTTAGAGGCAGCGGTATGGGCAGCGGTTCCTTCCATGGAGCTCCTATGAAATCAAAGCGCCATTACCAGAATAAGTACCATATATAATAGATAGGTGTTCAAGTTTCGCAAGTTCAGGAGTTAAAGGAGTTAAAGAAGTTAAAGGAGTTAAAGAAGTTATCGCTCCCTATGGTCGCTGAGGAGTTAAGACAATAGTCTTTTTGGCGTAGTTTTTTAAGCAGCAAGACATACGTCTTAACTCCTTAACTTCCTTAACTCCTTTAACTTCCTGATATGCGAAAGTTCAGTCTTTACATTTTTGTCATGTGGTAACCCAGCATTTTTAATTCTACAGCTATTCCCATGAGGAACATCTGGTGGAGGGCAGCAACGAAACCACGGAAGGCCTCCTCGCTTCCAGGCTGCAGATTCTGATGAATCAGCTTGCTGTAAGAACGCGAAGCACATTCTGCAACCACATTCGTCACAGCTTTATGCGCTTCCCCGTTCAGCAGCAGAACCTTTTCGCAGATGTAATCATCCATGTGGTCGAAATCTATTCTGTCACGAAGATATTCATAATGATTTTCTACCTTGCTGTAGAGTTCCCAATCTTCATCCCAATACTTGGCAAGTGCCATTCCTACATACATGATCCACCCCAATGAAACCGTTGGATATTTGGCAAACTCGCGAATCGCATCAGGCAGATAACTCTCGCCTACTTTCTGCCACAGCTCTTCCAAATCCGGAGCCTCAGGCAAATGAGCATCTACCTTATCAATACCCAGCAGATATTGATAAAGATCTTCCTTGAAGATCGCTTCAAAATTCTTTTTCTCTTCCATTTATCTTTTTCGAATATTATTTATATAAAGCTTTTGCCCTTACAGGGCGCCTTGCTGATTTTCTATTATACCCAGGGTGTTGCCCTGGGCTAGGAGCTTCTGCCCTTTCAGGGCGAGAGGCGTAAATTACTGAACTCTGCAAACTCTGATTCCTATCTGCACCGGATGTTTGTGCATGTAAGTATAAAGTGTCATCGGTTCATCAATCACCTTCTTGTGAATGCTGCTGGCGTTGAGCAGATGCAAACCGTCTTTGTGCCAGGAGGCAATACCGATATGGGTTGTGTCGAGACCCTTCTTGTTGGTGATGATGGCAATAATGTCGCCGTCATGGATGGCGTTGCGGAAAACTGCCGTGTTGGCAATCTTGCCCTTCGGAACATAACGGTAACGCTTGCCGTTCACACTCTGTTCCAGTTTTCTGATTCCTGATTTCCATTCCGGATGAGCCTTAAGCATCTTATAACTCGAAACATGTGTACTCATCCAGTTGATGTTCACGGTCTGAACGGCCGAGAAAGGAGGATTGGGCGCAATATTCTTCACGATTCCCTCGCGCTCGTTTGCATCCATCCAAATCGTGAAATAATGCTGGCGTTTCACATAGGAAACCTCTCCGCCCACATAACGCACATTCCGGAGATGTTTGCAGAAAGCCGAGAAAGAAGTCTCATTCTTCTTGGCGCATTGGGTGAGCGCCGTAACCATCTCTACGTATGTGGTGCAGTCCAGCTCACGGGTGTTCACGATAAGCACCTCTTCCTTCGTCCGGTCCAGCGTGCCGCCCACATAAGGAACGCCCGCCATCTGTTTGCCGAACCAGAGCATCCAACTGGCTGGTTTCTTCTTCATCGCCCTTGCCTGTTGCAGCAGCCCCATAATCCGTAGACTGTCCTGGCGCTGATAAACCACATTCACCCTGGCTTCTCCCGGAACAGCCAGCAGACAAGCCAGTATGGCGGCTGCCATTTTCGTAAATATTTTCATCTCTTCTTTTTTATATGTTAATGGTGACGTTTCCTGCCAAAGTTCACGCCCACATAAATATTGAGTGAGCCAAACGAATTGTTGGTAGAAAACTGTTTTTTCTTATAGTTGTAAGAATGGATGATGGTGCTGGCGCCCGCGTACCAATGCGTATTGTTCCACACCACGCCGAAGCGCCCGATTCCATCCAGGTTCACATTCTTGAAACTGAAGTTGGTAATGTCCAGAAGTTCACTTTCATTATCCGATTTCGAACTGTTGTAAGCCACACCTACCGAGAGCGAAGCATTAAAGAGCCAGTTCTTGGCGAAAACCCAGTTGTAAGCATAGCCGCAGGTTACGTTCACATCGCTGTATTTCACCTTGCTGAACATCAGCGAACTGTCTATCTTAGCTTCAGGAGTTCCCCCGTCTGTCAGATTTTTGTTCAACTTTTCATCTACAAGATTGGTCAGTTTATCCCAGTTCACCTCCAGTTCATGCTCCGTGTAACCGATTCCCAGAAGCATGGAACCGGCACTTCTCCGCTGCACCGTACTCTGCGAATAGGCAGCAGGATAAGAGAAGCGGCGATGGTTGAAGATGTAATAAAGATTGAATCCCTTGATGCTCGATTTGAAACCGTCGAAAGGAGTTTTGTGGATAGGGGCGCAATTGATGTGCTCACCCAGATTCATCCGCTGAACATGATAGTCATTTCCCGTCTGTCGCCAGAACAGGTCTATTCCCAGCAGACTGCTGTAGAGGCTCAGGTCAAACTCCTTCTTGTTGGTGTGGTTGTTTCCGAAATTGATGTGCTTCAGGTCGAACGTATAACCCAGGAACACCCATCGCCAGCCCAGATAAGGCCCAAGGCGGTAAGAAGGATCAGGAGCAAAAGAAATGCTCTGTCCTTCGCGGTTTCTGAGCGTATATTCCTCGTAGGTATTGGTGTTCTGCAGCATCACCGTATAATTGTAGTGCTGGTCTTCGATATAAGAAGAATCCGTACTGTTGAATTCTCTGAAGAACCGGGTGAATACATTTCCTACCTGATGGAAGAAAGTTTTTCGATGGCGCTCTTTCACAAGGCTGTCCTTGGAATTGTGCATGAACATCGTCTTGTTGAAGAGCGTTCCCAGCATGGTAGAATCCACAGGCTCCCCTGCCCTTGCCGAAGTGCAGACAAGAGAACAGATGATTGCAACTATACAGAAACTTCTCTTCATAACTTACTCTCTATTCCAGATGATGATGCTTCCTTGATGTATGCTTTCGAGATGATTTTGTAAAAAAATCAGTTCTTCCACAACACACGGTCCAGCACCCAGTTCACAGCCGTAGCCGAAACGCTGGTGCAGTCGCATTTGCCTATTCCCTGCAGATGCTCAATCACACTCTTGATGAGTGGCAGCTGCACGTAAGGCGGATTCGGAACCGTAATCGAGTTCTTTCCTTCGCTCGTAATCACTTCTATCGGCTGGTAAGTGAACACCGAGAACGAGAGCGAACCTTTCTCGCCAATCACCTCGATGCAGTCTTCCTTCGCACTCTCATGTCCCACGAAGCACCAGCTTCCGCTGCCCGGAATTCCGCTCTCAAAGAAGAAGCACGCCGAAAGTGTGTCTTCTGCCTGATAAAGATGCGCTCTGTTGGCAGGATAGCCGTGCGCACGGGTAATCACACCAAACAGATTCTGGAGCAAATCTATCTGATGAGGAGCCAGGTCGTAGAAATAGCCGCCGCCCGCAATATCCGGCTGCAGTCGCCAAGGCATTTCCTTGCCGCTCTGAAAGTCGAGATCGCGCGGAGGAACCGAGAAGCGTACCTGCACATTTACCACATTACCGATGGTTCCGCTCTCGATAATCTCCTTTACCTTCTGGAAATAAGGAAGATAACGGCGATAGTAAGCCACAAAGCATGGAACACCCGTCTGCTCGCTGATGCGGTTGATGCGGATGCAGTCGTTGTAGCTCGCAGCCAGCGGTTTCTCTATGTAGCAAGGTTTGCCCGCACGCATCGCCATGATAGCGAAGGTGGCGTGAGAAGAAGGTGGCGTGGCGATGTAAACAGCATTCACATCGGGGTCTTCTATCAACTCCGATGCATCCGTGTACCATTTGCGCACATGATGGCGCTCAGCATAGCTGCGTGCCTTGTTCTCGCTTCGGCTCATCACAGCCACCACCTGCGAACCCTCCACTTCGTTGAAAGCCGGTCCGCTCTTCTTTTCGGTTACTTCTCCGCAGCCGATAAATCCCCAATTAATCTGTTTCATTCTCTGTTGGTTTATTCTCTCCCGAAAGATTATTCTCCGGCGAGCGATTTGTTGATTTCGTCAATATAGTCGAGCACCTCGTCGCGTCCCGTCTTCTTCTCACTACTGGTAATGAAATAAGGTGGAAGCGCTTCCCAGCGGTCTTCCAGCGCATGCATCCATTTCTCAGCATTCATGCGAGCCTTGACCGGACCCAACTTGTCGGCCTTGGTAAAGACGATGCAGAAAGGAACGCCGCTCTCGCCCAGCCAGTCAACAAACTCGCGGTCTATCTTCTGCTGGTCGTGGCGCACATCGATGAGCACGAAGACGTTAGCCAACTGTTGGCGCTGCAGAATATAACTGCTTATCATCTGTTCCAGCTGTTTCTGTACGGTCTTCGAGCGCTTTGCGAAACCATAGCCCGGAAGGTCAACCAGATACCATTCGTTGTTGATGATAAAGTGGTTGATAAGCAGCGTCTTGCCCGGTGTGGCTGAAGTCTTGGCCAAACCCTTGTGGTTGCAGAGCATATTGATGAGGCTCGATTTTCCCACATTACTTCTGCCGATGAAAGCATATTCAGCCTTCGTATCTTTCGGACACATGCTCACTCGTGGAGCCGATATTGTAAATTCTGATTTCTTAATTTCCA
>OGFF01000444.1_pt1 | contig 59827 bp, 56 predicted proteins | sample 1570751 | NCBI WGS metagenome assembly OGFF01 (sample SAMEA2581951, study PRJEB24529) | metagenome | biome: Human gut stool | place: China | collected 2011 | reverse complement strand
ATGAGGTTGTGCTTCTGCTGGAAACGGGACTTCGTATTTCTGAATTTTGCGGACTGACGACGCATATTGATATGCAGAACAGAATACTCAATATAGACCACCAGCTATTGAAAGATAGCGAAATAGGCTACTATATTGAAACACCAAAGACCAAAAACGGAAAACGGGAACTTCCATTGACAGAACGGGCTTATCAAGCAATCCAAAGAATACTAAAGAGCAGAGGAAAAGCACAACCGCTGATTGTAGGTGGTTACAGCAATTTCCTATTCTTAAACCGTGAGGGCTTGCCTAAAGTTGCAGGAAACTATGAGGGTATGGTGCGAGGATTGATTAAGAAATATAACAAGTATCACACGGATAAGTTACCGAACATCACACCACATTCATTCAGGCATACTTATTGTACGAATATGGCAAATAGAGGAATGAACCCAAACACCCTGCAATATCTCATGGGACACGCTAACATAACCATGACACTTGGCTATTACGCACACGGTACATTTCAATCTGCAAAAGCGGAACTGGAAAGACTGGCTTGTTAATATCGGAGCTTATATTTACTACTCATTTACTACTTTTGGTTGCATTTTCATGCTGGTAAATGCCAGCTTATGCAAGGTATCTTCCAAAAAGAAAATACCGATAAAGCCCTAAAATACGGGATATATCGGCATTTACCAACTTATGAAAAGATAATCAGAAATTTAGTAAGTTTTTGTGCTAAAACTTTACAATCATTTTACATTTCTCAGTGTCCTTTTACAACCATTATTATGTAAACTATAATACGCAAGTTTATTTAAACTACCACACATAATATTATTATTAAGTAAATATTTTAGTTCTTCTTCACTAAAAAGACCATACGCTAAATTTTCATTTGGATTTACATCAAATGCTTTAACACAGTTTTTCATTCGTACAATACAGCAAACCGAGTTATCTATACCTACAGAATAATATGAATTATCAAGTAGTGTTATATTATCTGAAACATATCCAGTTTCCTCTTTTAACTCTCTTTTAGCAGCTTCAATAACATCTTCCCCATCCTCAATATAACCCGAAGGAAACTCTGCTATTATTTTATCATTAATTCTAGTTTGAAATGTCAATATGTAATTGCCATTACTATCTGTAGCAACTATTATAACTGAATCTTTACCACCATTTTTAACTATTTTTTCTCTTGTGATAGTTTTATTATTAGGAAGGCTATAAACCTCTTTTATAAGATTAATAAAATCACCACTATATAATATTTCCTCTTTAGTAAGTTTTCCTTTAACCTTTTCATAAATATTAGTTATTTTTTCTAACAACATTTTTTCTTTGTACTCTGGGCTTCTTAAATAATTTAACTCATTTACTCTAATCATTGTACTATTAGCACAGTCCTCTAAAGTTTTATTATTTTCATTTAATAATTCTTCCCTAAAAATAGTTCTTACTTCAAGTTCATCAACGCATGAAGTAACCCTCATAATAATTTTGCCTTTTTCAAAATTTTCCATTTTCTTTATAGAAATTTCTTTTTTATCTCCATAAACAAAGTCTATATAAATCCCTGTTGAATAATCAAATAAATTCCAATCACTAGGTAATAAACATTCGTCAGAGTGATCATCATAATACAAAAATATATAAATTGGTTTTTCAAAAAGTTCTTGCTTATTAAATAAATAATCAAAATCTGAATAACGATATTTAGTATAATTTCCATCAATAATATCCTTAACTGTTAATATGTAACTATTATTTTCTAAATTAATATTATATCTTCTTAAAATTAAATATCTATGTCTATTAAATATATCACTCACTTTATTAAAAAAGTCATCCTTTAATTTAATTTCAATAAATACTTTGTCCATATTTTTTTCTTTACTTTCATATAAAATATCAGAAAGCAATTTATAAAATCTAGCATTTTCATTTTCATAAAATTTTAACTTTCGATAAATATTTAGTTTCTCCTCTTGAGAGAAAGTTTTTTGATAACCTAGTTTTGCAATATTATCAAGAAATGCTAGTTCCTCCTTTTTTAATTTAATAAACTCTTCTTTTACTTCTTCAATATTCATAAAAAATTCTTCCTTTCAATAATATTTTATTTCTAATAAATATACAACTTATTTACAATCATTTTACATTTCTAAGTGTACTTTTACATCCCTTATTTTGTAAACTATAATATGCAAGTTTATTTAAACCGCCACAAATAATGTTATTATTTAATAAATATTTTAGTTCTTCTTCAGTAAATATCCCATATGTCAAATTTTCATTTGAATTTACATCAAACGCTTTAACAGAGTTTTTCATTCTTACAATATAGCAAATTGAGTTATCTATACCTACAGAATAATAAAATTCATCTAATAGTGTTACAATATCTGAAACATATCCTGTTTCCTCTTTTAACTCTCTTTTGGCAGTTTCAATAACATCTTCTCCATTTTCAATATAACCCGAAGGAAATTCCGCTATTATTTTATCATTTATTCTTGTTTGAAAAGTTAATATGTAATTACCATTGCTATCAGTTGCAACTATTATAACCGAATCTTTCCCACCATTTTTAACTATTTTTTCTCTTGTAATAGTTCTATTATTTGGAAGACTATAAACCTCTCTTATAAGATTAATAAAATCACCACTATATAATATTTCCTCTTTAGTAAGGTTTCCTTTTACTTTGTCATAAAGTTTAGTTATTTTTTCTAGCAACATTTTTTCTTTGTACTCTGGACTTCTTAAATAATTTAACTCATTTACTCTAATCATTGTACTATTAGCACAGTCCTCTAAAGTTTTATTATTTTCATTTAATAATTCTTCCCTAAAAATAGTTCTTACTTCAAGTTCATCAACGCATGAAGTAACCCTCATAATAATTTTGCCTTTTTCAAAATTTTCCATTTTCTTTATAGAAATTTCTTTTTTATCTCCATAAACAAAGTCTATATAAATCCCTGTTGAATAATCAAATAAATTCCAATCACTAGGTAATAAACATTCGTCAGAGTGATCATCATAATACAAAAATATATAAATTGGTTTTTCAAAAAGTTCTTGCTTATTAAATAAATAATCAAAATCTGAATAACGATATTTAGTATAATTTCCATCAATAATATCCTTAACTGTTAATATGTAACTATTATTTTCTAAATTAATATTATATCTTCTTAAAATTAAATATCTATGTCTATTAAATATATCACTCACTTTATTAAAAAAGTCATCCTTTAATTTAATTTCAATAAATACTTTGTCCATATTTTTTTCTTTACTTTCATATAAAATATCAGAAAGCAATTTATAAAATCTAGCATTTTCATTTTCATAAAATTTTAACTTTCGATAAATATTTAATTTCTCCTCTTGGGAAAAAGTTTTTTGATAACCTAGTTTCGCTATATTATCAAGATACTCTAGTTCCCCACTTTTAAGTTTAATAAACTCTTTTTTTAACTTTTCAATATCCATAAAAATTTCTCCTTTTCAATAATATTTTATTTCTTATTTATTGATAAGTAAAATATATTTATGTTATAGTATATATAAGGAGGGCTTATAATGAATATTGACCTAGAATTATATAGAGTATTTTATGTTGTTGCTAAAAATAAACATATGACTAAAGCAAGTGAAGAACTTCATATATCACAACCAGCAATATCACAATCAATAAAAAAACTTGAAAACCAACTCGGAGGAACACTTTTCTTAAGAAGTAATAAAGGAATGCAACTTACTAATGAAGGAAAAATGTTTTATGAATATGTTAAAGGTGCTTTAGAACTTATCAATAATGCTGAAAATGAGTTTACCTCTTTTAAAGATTTATCTAAAGGTGAAATTAAAATTGGCTGTTCAACAACACTCACAAAAATAATTTTATTAGATGTAATAAAAAGATTTCATCAAGACTACCCTAACATTTCAATAAACATTACCAATGATTTAACAAGTAATTTAATTAACGATTTAAAATTAGGAAAGCTAGATTTTGTAATATTTAATGAAAGTAATATCAAAGAAACAAACCTACATTTAGAAAAAATAACCGAGCTAAAACAAGGATTCATTTATAATCCAGACTATTTCAAAGATGATATAAATAATTTTGAAGATTTAAATAATTACCCTCTTATATTGCAAAAAGAAAGTTCTAACAGTAGGAAACTATTAAATAGTATTGCTTCAAAAAATAATACTATTTTAATACCTAAAATGGAAGTTGTAAGTCAAGAACTAGTTACAGAATTTACTAATATTGGACTAGGCATTGGTTTTACAATAATTGACTTAGTAAAAAAAAATTTCAACAATTTAAAAGAATTAAAAATTAACAAAGATATTCCAAAAATAAATGTTTATTTAGGTACTAACAAATCAATCTTACCTACTTTCGCAAGTTCTACTTTTATAAAATATTTAAAAAGATGATTAAAAAAATCATCTTTTACTTATCTCTCTAATATATTTAGGCCTATCTATTTTGGATGTTAACATTCTTACTTCGTTTAACATAGTTATTTCAAAACCAACATATTCACTTAATTTTCTTTTTAATTCATTAAGAAGTTCTAAAGCATTTGCATCTTTTGAATCATATAAATCTCTTAAAAAAGAATTACTATTTACAAAGTTATTAAATAGATTATCCACTAAAAAGTATTTTAACTCTAAATTAAATCCTTCAGAGTTTTCTTTTAATGTTACATTTTTTTTTGAATATTCCATTGTATCTATTACATTAATCTTACCTTTTGAATATAAAATATTATACATAATATCATAAATCTTTATATCATTATTTGTTAATAATTCAATATCTTTATAACTTTTTTTTATAGCCTTTGCAAATGAGTTTAAATTTACATATAATGGATTTATTTCATATAAACTTTTTGACTTAACGAACTTCATAGTATAACCTATAACAAAACTTTTATATTCTATAGTTTCTATCGGCCATATAAAAGTTGAGTTTGTTATATTACTAAACTGGGTTAAATCTTCGGATATAACATCATCATAATCATTATCAAAAAATATGTGGAATACTTTTAAAACTTGATTAGTTTTAGGTTCATAATAACAAGCTCCTTGTGAACCAACACCTAAAAATCTAAGACTATTTAAATAATTCAAAAAATTATCTTTATTAGTTATTTTCATATCACAAAACTCCCCTTAAGTACGATAATTATATCATTTTTAAGGGGTTGTGTCAAATTAGTGTAAAGTATTTTTAAAATAACGTTTTAATTACCAACCATATTACTTTTCATTATTCCATATATTTCTGATATAAACTCACTATCTTTTTTTAAATTTTTATCACATAGTAAATAAACATGATTTTTAGTTCTTGTAAGAGCAACATAAAATAATCTTCTTTCTTCAGCAAAAGGAATGCCTTCATCAATAACTTCATTTCGATACAATTTTTCTATCCAAGTCATACCCGTTTTAACAGATGGAAATGAAGTATTTAATCCAATAATAATTACATCATCAAAAGTAAGACCTTTAGATTTATGCATAGTCATTGCTTCAATATCTATATCTTCATAATTTTTAAATACTAAACTAGATTCTATTCCATCAAAGAAACTTTCATCATCATATAAATTATCTATAATCCTATTTGTTCTACCTAATATTAAAATTTTATGATCTGGATTATCACCATATATTTCTAAAATAGTATTTTTAAGTAAATTAATTTCCTCTTTATCAGATTTAGTTCCATCAAAAGTCTTAATAATAATTGGTTTATCTATATGTTTATCAGATACTAAGTCTTTTTTTATTTGACTATTATTTTTCATAACAAATTGTCCAGATAAGTTGATAAGTTCTTGACTATTTCTATACGTCTTATTAATTTTAAATAGTTTTGCTCCCTTAAAATAGTTAGTAAAATTATAAATATACTCTATTCTTGAGCCACTAAAGGAGTAAATACTTTGCCAATCATCTCCAACCGCGAATACTTTAGCATCATTTCTTTTAGCGGTCTTCATAGTAAGTTCATACTTAATATTAGATATATCTTGATATTCATCAATAATTATATAATCAAATAATAAATGAGTTTCACTTGTTAATTTTTCAATATACTTAACTGCATAGTATAATAAATCATCAAAATCAAAGTAATAATATTCTCCACCATAAAGTTTATTTGAATAATAATTATAAAAGTCTAAGAAGTATTTTGCCTCAATCATAACATTTTGTTTTTCTTCACCTTTTAAAGTCATAATATATTTTTTGATAACTGTTTTATCCTCTCTATAAGCAGATGATTTTAAATATTTAATACTTGAGTACATAAAATATTCAAATGGATATACTTGTGAAAGTGGATTTAAACGAAGAATATGTTCATATATTTCTTCATTAGTTCTTTCATTATATTCAACATTTAACTCTCTTAATTTGTTATCTAAAATTCTAACAATATTTGAAAGTAATGTTCTTTCAATTTCAATAAATTTATTATTATGCTCTTTATGGTATTTTTCTTTTTCTAACTTTATTTTATTATAGTTTTCATCCTCTAAGCCAAAGTATTCAATATATATTTTTTCACCAGCATAATCAATTGTAAAATCAGGTTTGTATATTATATTATTTTCCATTAGTTCTGGATAAGCTTCTTCATAAGAATATGAAAGACCTCTTTTATAAAGAAAGTTTGCTATTACTGCTTCACCAGCTGATTTAACATAGTCTCCATTTATAGATATAATATTTTCATCTTTCTGAAGTTGCCTTTCAATCCATGATTTAATTAAATTTATAGTTCCTACAGTTTTGGCTTCATTAAGTTTAACACTTACATAGTATTCTATAAGTTCATCATAAGTATTAAATTTTTGATAGTTATCAATAAAGAATTTGCTAAATACAAAGTTTTTCATTTGTTTAACAGTATCAAAATTATTAATTATTTCAGTAATTTTATTTTTATCTAAATATAAGTTTTTAAAATACTCTAAAAAAATTTCTCTTTTTTTATTTCTATCAAGTATAACGCATTTTCGATTATTAAATATTTCTCTAATGTATTCATAACCAAGTGAATGAAATGTTGTAACGTGTGCAGGGATATTAAAATCTAAGCAAATTCTTTTATCTAATTCTTCAGTAGCTTTTCTTGTATAACTTAGTACTAATACTTTTTCTGGTAAAATATTTTTCTTTTCCACTAAGTATTTTACTTTTGATGCCATAGTAGTAGTTTTACCTGTACCTGCTCCAGCAATAATAAGACTATATTTTTCATCACTTAATATGGCTTTACACTGCTCTTTATCAAGTTTTATATTAGGATCAATATCTTTATAGAAATTATCAAAGTAATCTTTATTTAACAAATATAACTTTTCTAATACAATGTCATTATAAGTATCAATATTAAAGTTAGAGGGCACAGCACCACTATAATTTGCTAATACATTTAAATATAAATCATTTGAAATATATTCATGATTATTATATTTTTTTATAAACTCCTCTTTCACACTGCCACCTACTATAATAGTATTATAACAAAAATCAATTATTTTTTATAGTAAGTTTCATTTAGTTTAAATTTTTTGTAACTATTTCATAGTATTATATTAAAAAAATAGGATATTACTCCTATCTAATAAATTATATAGCAAATGCCAACCAAGGAATTGTTAACATTAAACTTATTAATAAACACACTTTATAATCTTTTTTAAATAAGTTAATTATATCTAATGAAGAAAGTATTGAAATAATAACTAATATCATTTGAACTACAGTTATTATAGCGGATATTATATGTGAATCACTAAAACCCTCGATGCAAAATATTCCATATATAAAGAATAAAATAATACTAATAATTCTAACTGTTTTTTCTTAGCTTCATTAATTAATGAATTGTAGCTCTTCTAAAAATATTTTTTAGATTTTTTTAATTCTATTATTTTTTTCTATTATTAAATTTTTTTTAGCCTTTTTCATATGTATTCATGCCATTTTCAATAATGGCTTCAGCGTCTTTTTCAATTCCTAAATTCCTTTTAAAGCTAACCTTCATGAATTATTTTTTACCTCATTAGATATAATGATTTTCTTATAATTTACTGTCTATATATACCTCAATTATAGATAAAAAAGCTCAAATAAATTTATTTTTTTAATTATCATCAAACTCTATATCGTTTTCAGATTCATTATATAGATCAATCTTATTATCGATATCAACCTCTTCTGTAAACCATTGATTAAATGAACACATTTGAATAAAATCACCTATTCTATTGACACCATGTAATTCTTTTAAAGTAACAACTAATCCAAATTTAATATTGTCGCCATCCAAAGGATTAAGTCTATTTTTAGTAGTTACACTTATTCCCCATAAAGGATTATCATACGACTTCTTATCCTTAGATCTTGTAGAAAATTTTTCTTTAATACATTTTGTATTATCCCATTTTCTAAATTCTCTTCTAGCTTTTTCTTCAGTTGTAGCTTCTCCATCCTCATCTTGAAGATCGTTATTAATGGTATCAATGCTATATGTGCTGTCAGTTTTTTTAGATTTTAATCTTCCAATTTTTAATTCAAATTCTGTATTAGTATAATCCACTCCTTGATCACGATCACATCTCGGGAAATAACACATAGTAGCTTTAGCTGCAAACGGATATTTGCCATCATTCATTGGAATTGGTAATTGATAATTATAAGTATCATATTTTTGAGATACGCCCGAAATGACAAATTTTATTTCATCATTTTGCGTATTTACAATCTCTTTTATACTTGTTGGAACAATTCCGTGCCCATATATTTTTCTCTCATTTTTATTATATTTTTCATTCCACTTTTCACATGAATCAATTAGAATAGCTTTAGCCTCTTCCCTTGTAAAGCCTAGTACATTTATAAGAAAAGCTAATTTACGTGCAATCCATGGAGCAGCATAGGACGTACCTGATGTTAATTTTTCTTGACCAGGTGCATAGCAAACATTAACAGGCATGTTTTTATCTCCGCCGAAATAACAAACATCTGGTTTAACATAAAATGATAAAACTCCACCGGTTCTATGGTAAGATGCTATATTGCCTTCATAATCTACAGGATTAACTACAATAGAATTAATGGAATCTGCAGGAGCTCCAATTTTGTATAAATTATTGTCGACATTTGGAGGTAAATTTGTTCCTGCAATTACAAATATAACATCATATTTAAATTGTATTTCATCTAAAATAGAACCTTCTGGCGATATAAAGCTTTTTTCAATTTCTTTTTCTGATCCTAGAGACATATTCCATACTTTAATATCTGGATTATCTTTTATGATTTCTTCAATTTTCAGCATAATTGAAAATGAACTATACTTGCCTGAAGGGCTTATACCAAAGTGTCTCACTCTAAAATTACCGCATTTATCATCCATAAATGGATTTAATCTAGGTCCATCAACAATGATTGAAGAAACACCTGTTCCGTGATAATAATCTTCTTCATTTGTTATATCTCCAACATAATTAACTGACTCTACCCAATCACTAAAATAAACATCCTTATTAAATGGAGTGTCAATTACTCCTATAATAGGTTCGGTTGTCGGCTTATTAATTCTATTATTGCTTTTGATTTTATCTTTATAAGACACTTCTACTGGGATTTTACTAATATCTTCAACTTCCATCGCAATAAGGTATGGTGCTTTTTTTAAAAGCAAATTAATTTCATTAGCATTTAACAACAAAGTTGTATTTCTTATTCTATCATTAGGAATATCTAATCCTATCTCTTTTAAAATTTTTTGGGGTTCTTTATCTGTTGCATAAATTGATATTATCTTTCTATCATTAGATTCTTCATTTAATTCACTAACAAACACTTTTGAAATATTTGATAAATCAACAATTGATTTAAGAAAATTAGATTTATTTATTTTGGTTTTATTAAAATCAATTAATGATTCTATAATTTCTAAATCATCATTTGATATCTTATTACTAAACTTATCAATAAGAATATTTTCTATTTCACTTAAGCTAACGATAGTCTTAGAAATACCATTTCTTGAAAGATAATACGTTATAACATGTTTTTTACCATCATCAGAAAATCTGGCACCGACTATTTTATTACCAGGAAGCAATGCTTGAACTCTCCTGGATTTTGAGACAATATCAACATACTCAATTGATATTAAAGCTCCATTTATTAATGTAATATTTTTCCAATAATTATCACATTTTTTTAAATCATTTATTACTTTGTGAACTGTGTCTGATGAAAGAATTACACCAGCTTTCATTCTTGGCGGCCCAAAATTTGGTGTTTTACTCTTTTGATTAAATTTTCCTTTTAATTTTAACATTTTGTTCATAATCATTCACCATTAATAATTCTTGAAACAGTGCTTTTTGATTTTCCAGTCAGTATTTCTATTTCTCTTGTAGAAAAGCCTAAATTGTTCATTTTATTAATATCCATTGCTTCATAATTTTCTTGTAAAAGAATAGTCTCATAGATTCTTTTTAAATAATCATATTGATTTTCTGGATCACTAAAAGCTAAAGATGTTCTAATTATATTTTTTATATCTCCAGGATATGGAACGTTTTCATATAAATTCATTATTTTTCTAAAAAGTCTACTGTTTTTTCCTGCTTTTTTAAATTTAACAAGCATTTCATCTAAAATAATTTCAGCTATGTCAATCAATTCATCTTTAGTATATCTACCGAATGATATAACAGCATCAAATCTTCTTTTCAAAGCTTTATCGATATTTTTATAAAGATTTGTAGTGGCAAAAATAACAATGTTTTCTCCTACATCATCAAGTTCTTTTAGAAAAGTCGATGTTACTCTACCCATCTCTCGTAAATCATGTGAATTAATTCTATCAAGTGCAATAGCGTCAATCTCATCAAATAAAATCAACGAATTATTAATATTAGGTATCATTTTTATTTCATTAAATAAATCAGAAATATTCTTTTGCGTTTGTCCTAATTTGCTATCAATAATACAATTAAAATCGACAATATAAAGTATTTTATTTAGAATTCTAGCTATTTGTTTAACCGTTTCAGTTTTTCCAGTTCCTGGAGGACCTTCAAACATAAATTTATTAATAAATGGTTGACCTTTTAAAGAATTAATGACTCCTTTTACATCATTAGAAATAGTTTTTGGTAAAGGTAATGCACTATTATTGCAAATAACCTTTTTTAAATATTTTAAATTATATGTAACTTCTTGAGGAATAAAATAATTAGAATCAGATAACAATGTCATAATATAATCGCCAAGTTGATTATCTCCATCCTCATAAAACTCTTTTGCTATTATAAGAGCTTCCGACCTAAAAGCAGCATCATTGCTTTCTTGATGATATCTAATTAAATTTATAACACTTCTTTTTTTCATATTACCACTCCTCTCACTATCATATTTATAATATCACAATGGGACATTAATTACAATATTTGGGACATTATTTTTTTAAAATAGTTGAGTTAACTTTAGTTGAAAAAGTAAATTCTAACCTATTTTTTTGAAATATGAAATTTAATTCTACCATAATTTTGGATTTTTAAAACATTCAATTGCTGTTTCATCAGATATATACGAATTTAATTCTTTTTCTGATATCACTCTTGGTTCATAAAGATTTCTTTGAACAATAAAGAATGGTTGAGCATATAAATTATTATAAGAATCTCTAAATATAACCTCTAATTCACTGCAAAAGGTTCCACAAATTTTACTACCTTCTAAATAAGCAATATCTACTTTTATTAGATCTTGTTTTAATATTTTTCTATCGTATAAATAATTATAATTTACATATTTGTTCTTAACAAATATATCTATCATATCAATATCAGAAATCATCAAATTTCTTTGAGATGTAGGACATATATATAATTCATTAATATCTGCATTTCCAATATTTTTCATATAAAAAATCAAATGTTTATACTTGTTATGATTTAATATATGTTTTGGATAATAAAAATCAACATTTTTTCTATCTTTACTAACTTTAACTTTAAAATCACTTATGATCATTTTCTAACATGGATAAAAGTGCTCATTATTAACTTTATTAACAATAATTAATTCAGCTTTATTTTCAAATTGAGTTTTCTTTCTTTTAAATCGTTATATTTTCTATCACTTTTTCTAAAGAAGAATTGAATTAATGAACTAAAAAATAGTGTTATCAAAGATGTCACTACAGCATTATTATTCAAATAATCAAATATTTTTTTCATAATCAATACTTACCTACTTTTAAGATATTCGCCTAATTCATTATTAGTGCAATATACATAGCAGCCTTTCATACCTCTTGTCATTAAAGTTTTATAAGTGTTTTTAATTATTTGATCAGCTATCTTGTAAGCTTCATCATGCCCTTGTTCTTTAGCTATTTTATTTATACCATTTAAAGATTTATCAGTCTTGGCTCTTTTAGTATAGTCGGTAATCATATGACCATTCTCATATCTTAAATCATCGCCAATTATTACTCCAACATAATCAAATTCTAATCCTTGGCAAGTATGTATACACCCAATTTCATTAACGGATTCTTTATCAATTGCCCAAGTACTTGAATTGCCTAAATTCCAGCTCATACCAAAATTATACTCTGGAATTGTAATATCATATACATCTGTTTTATTTTTACTATCTTTTATCCAATTCCAACAATATCCCGCTACTAATCTAGATTTATTATTGATTTTATTTTTTTCAATAATCGCTTTTCTAAGTTCATTAGGGTCATCAAATACTTTGAAATCATATTTAGTATCTATATCAAAGTTTGCAGTTTCTCTTATTTCTAAGATATTATCAAGCCAAGCTAAATACCCATCTGAACCATCACATCTAAATTGACTTTTTAATTCTCTTTTATATATACCAGCATTATAATAATTTGCATATTTTTTAATCTCTGAAATAGAACCATTGTCTTTTAAAGTAACTCGTTGATTTTCATCTATAAAAAATATTGAAAACATACTAGCATTAATTATTTCTTTTATTTGATTTTCACCCAAATTTGAATACACACCTGATTTTTTATTTAATCTATGTGCTTCATCAACTATTAATACATCAAAAGAATTTGGCTCGCAATCATAAAAACAACCAGAACCTTTGAATAAATTATTTAATCCACTCATTTTATCTATTTTTAATTTAGCTTTAAAAACTTCTCTTGGGGCACTATTTTTAGTTACATAAAAACTATTAAAATCTCTATTTAAAAATTGTTTAAGAAGATTTATAGCAAGTACTGATTTTCCAGTTCCTGGGCCACCTTCAACTATAAGTACACTTTTCTCATTATGCAAATGAGCATTAATACCGATATGTAATGCTTCTTCATAAATTATTTTCTGATCATCAATTAATACAAATTCCTTATTTCCTTTTAAAACTGATGAAAATGAATCTTGTAACATTTTAGATGGCTTGATTTTGCCATTTTCAATAATATATAATCCTTCCTTATTATCTCCTTCAGTAACATACTTTTTTATAAATTTTCTTAATTTTTCAAAATCCTTAGAACCAAACATTGGAGCAACTTCAATATAATCACGATATTGTTTGCCATTAATTGGATCATTTTCTGTTAAATCATAATTATGCAAAAAAGCACATGGATGTAATCCAACATTTCTATCATACACTTCTTGATTATAACTATTAATTAAGCTTGCATAACTCCATGCTTGATAAGAAGGATGTGTAACTTCCCTCAAGGATTTTCCAGTAATAGTTGATACTATACCATCTTTACCCAAAACTGCATCAGCATGTGTCCATTGTTTCAATTCAATTATAATAATAGAATTATTTTTATTATTGTCATAACCTGACAAAAGAAAATCAATTCTATTCGAAGTATGAGGTATGTTAAATTCAATAGCAACTCCTGCATTATTTGGAATTTCGTTATCTGCTAATACTCCTCTCATCCTAAGCATTGATTCACGCCATGAATTCACCTCTGACTCACCAGTGCTTCGATGAAAAACTTCTTTAAATCTTGTTAAGATTTTATCTGTAATTAAATTAAGATCAACATCATTTATAAAACTAGATTTTACTCCTTCATATACTAACATATTTTACTCCTTATAATTTGTTATATTTTGTACTTACACCTTTAGCTTTTTCTATTGGATATTTTTTTTCAGATATTTTCATTTTATCCAAGACAATTTGTTTTGGATCAGCTCCGATTTGATGGCATAATAATATACAATAATTCATTACATCAGCAATTTCATATTTAAGTTCTTCTTTATCATAATTATTGTTCCACTGAAAACACTCTAATAATTCACCAGCTTCGATAGATATTGATTTAGCTAGATTTTCTGGTGTATTAAACTGTAGCCAATCTCTATCTTCTGCAAATTTTACAATTTTTTTCTCTAATTCTTTCATAACTACCTCCATGTATAACTTATAAAATCATTATATCATACTATTTTCACTTATTATCTTCTTTAATAATAACTTCCCGTGATTTTGAACCATTTTGTGGACCTATAATACCCCTTGCCTCCAGCAAATCAATCAGCCTTGCAGCTCTATTATAACCTAATTTAAATCTTCGTTGAATAAGTGATGCAGATATTTTACCAGTTTCTATTGCAAATTCCACAACCTCTTTATACATTTGATCATCTTCACTATCATTATCATAACTACTATTTTTAGTTGATGTATGTTGATCTTCAAAATAATCAAATTTGTTAGGTTTATTGTTTTCCTTTTCAAATTTAATTATATTTTTATAATCCTCGTTTTCAATAAAAGGAGTTGTTACATTTACATTGTGATATGATTTAGAATTATAAACACAATCAAAATTTAAATTATTATCAGCGTTTTTTACATTCATTTTCAATAATGTAGGAAATTTATTGGATGATAATACCCCATTTTTTAAATAGTTTATATAATTTGTTGTAACTATCATAAATATATTTACCGCTCTACCATGTGTAACAATATATTCAATTGAATTGTTAACAATTTCATTATTTATATTTTCATCGTATTCATCAACTACAACTATAATAGTTGGTATTTTTTCTATAGCGGTTTCATTATAAATATCAACACTTCTAGCATTTTTCGAAATCAAAAAATCTACTCTTTTATCAATTTCTGCACATACTTTTTGAATCACTGTTGAAAATTTTTCAGAACTAACAATAACGGGACATAGTAGATGTGAACAAAAATTATAATCAAAATATTCAATAGACTTAGAATCGTAAATAAGTAATTTCAACATCGTCGGATCATAAAATAGTAAAAATGATAGTATTGAATTAACATATGAAGATTTTCCAGACATTATTTTTCCGTAAATTGAATAATATAAAACATCCTCAATATTTTCTAAAATCAATTTTCCATTATATTCTCCAATAGGAATCATAATACTAGAATTATTATTATTTATTTTTCGAATATATTTTTTAATTGTAGATTTTTTATTTTTAATTAAATCTAGTGTTGGATACTTATATTCATTACTATTAATAGTTTCATTAGCAACAACATCATCTGTCAATATATTATTATTATTTAGTTTCAAATCCTCAATGCTTTTAATAATGATGTCACTTTTTTCCATTTTTTTATTTGTACTATCAAAATCCTTTTGATTTATATCAAACGTTTCTTTTGCATTATCAAAGTACTTTAAAAATATATCAAACGTTTCATTTGTTAAATACAAAACTATATTTTCTAAATCAATTATTTTATTTATAATTATACATTTTAAATTTTTATCGTAATTGATTTTTAAATTTTTGAAACTAATATAATCAACAGCTTCTTTTGAAAAAAATAATAATCCTTTAGGTAAACAATACATACAACAGTCATTTAATTTTATTTCATAAATTGATAAATTAAAATTAATATAATATGGTTTATGCTTTTTTACTGAGAATAAATAATTTTGGTTGTTTATTTCAATTTTTGATATACCTTTGAAATAAGCACAATCACTTTCAAATTTTTTTAAAACTTGATTATCATAATTTATTATAATTTTAATTTTAAAAGCTAACAAAATAATTTTAATTATTAATCCAACTAAGAATAATAAACAAAAAATATTATTAAAATTACAAAAGATAATTAAACATAATAGTATTGTTGCTATTTTATTCAAAACTCTATAAATGCTTAAATATAACAATATTTTATTACTAAATTCAGTATTTTCATCTATTACAAATTTCATAATACTTTTCCCTTTTATTTCTTCTTAGACTTTTTTATAGCTTGATAGCCACCAACTGCAAGTCCAACTGTTAAAATGCCTCCAATTATTTCTCCAGTTGTTGCATCATCTTCTGAAGGATAACTACATGACCCATCATCTACTGTGGCATTTTTGTTATAATTTTCTGCTGAACTATCCATACATCCTTTTATATCATATTTGCAAGAGCCATCATCTTTATCAGCATCTTTGTTATAATTCTTTGCGTTACTATCTGTACAACCCAAAATATAGTATTCACAAGAGCTATCATCTTTTGTTGCATTTTCATTATAGTTTTTAGCTTCCTTATCCATACAACCAAGAACATCATATACACACGTTCCATTATTTATTGTTGCATTCGGATTATAATTACTTGCACTTGAATCCGTACAACCATAAACATCAACCTTTTCTGGTGTACAAGTACATGTTGGACTTATAGTACCATCAGCACATATTCTTCTTCCATCTGAAGCACAACCGGCTTCACCACCATGTGAAGAGCAGCAACCTCTTTTAGCATAAACACCAATAGGCATTAATAAAATAATTAATAATAAAATCTTTATATTTTTCACTTCAAAAAACCTCATATTAAATTACTTATATCTTTCCATTACATCTTTTGCAAGAGGTATATCTGCTGGAGCTAAATCATAATTTAATAAATCATCTATTTTTACCCAAGCATATTCTGAGTGTGCATGAAGTTTAAAGTTACCATCAATATATTCACATTCATATAATTTAAGTATTACATTACCATGTGGATAATTAAAAGTGCTTTGTGATATAAAATCTTTTGCTTTAACTTTTACATCAAATTCTTCATAAATTTCTCTTTCTATAGCTATTTTTTCATCTTCATTTTCTTCGACTTTACCACCAGGAAATTCCCATTTACCTTTTGCATCTTTATCCGTAGATCTTTTAGCAATTAATACTTTATTATCCTTAAAAATTAAAGCCGCTACTACATTTATATCTTTACTCATAATACATTTACCTTTCACTACTTATAACCAATTACTTTTTTATTTACTTCATCAATAATTGATTTATCAATTTCACAAATGTTTTTTATATAAATCACATTTTTTCTTGGATTATATATCCCAATTCTTTTTAAATTATTTATTTCATTATTTCTACTATAAATTAAATAATAAATTAGTAATTGCAATGTATGTTTACTTTGAATATCTTTTTTTATTACTTTAAGATCCCACAATGCGTCATTAGTAATAAAATCAAAATCACCAATTTTTACAAATTCAGCATTATCAGTCATCAATACTCCACCCGATTTTATAATTGGGCCAAATCCAATCAAAAATATTTTTGTTCTATTAATCATAAAAATAATATTATTAATAGTATCTTCATTAGGATTTATATACTCTATAGGTCTATAAGCATTAATTCCCGCTCTTATAATTGCGTCAAAACCAACTAACTTACACAATGATACAATCGACTTTTTGTCCAATCCTTTAATATTATTAATCAATTCTTTTGCAACTTTTGTTTTACCAATTAGTTTCGCTCCTGCTAATGAAATATTAAATACATTTGATTTTTCATTACCATATAAATATCTTACCATATAATCTACAGCTAACCCTATTAAACTTGAATCAATATTTTCGTTTTCACTCAAAACTACATCATCTCTTAAAGTGATTTTTTCAAAGCTAGATGGTTTTAAGAATCCACCTCGTGGTTGACTATATTTTCCAGCTCTTTGAGTAACAGTGAACATACATACAACACTACCTTTCATTAATTCTATTATACTATATTTTTACTATTAAAAAAACTAAATGTTTTTTGACATTTAGCCTTTATTTAACTTTCTTTATTAATACATGATAATGAAAAGATGAATATGTTTTACCATTTGATTCATAAAAATCCTCGATATGATTAATAAATTCAATTTTAAAATCTTTGAATAAAACTTTTATTAAATCATAATCTACATAAAAATGTGGTGTTTTATATTCTGGGCCCTCTTCCATTCTAAGTCTTGTATTTTCATCTACTAAAGGCCAAGAAGTTTGTTTAAATCCCCATGTAGATTTAGAACCAAGTGTTAAATAACATTCTCCATTATACTTTAAAACTCTATAAAGTTCTTTAATTATTTGTTTAACTCCTTCGGTATCTTGATGTGATATAACATTTCTACATAATATACAGTCAAAACTATTATCATCATATGGTAAATGAATCATATCGTCTTTTTTCAAATCTGCTTTTAAATCAAGAGAATCTAACCATTCTTTAGTTCTTTTCAAACCATTATCGCTAATATCAAAGCCATATGTTTCAAAATCATTACTTGCAAACAATACTGTATGTCTTCCTAAACCACAACCTAAATCTAGAAAAGATTTAAAACCTAATCCTTTCCACCTATCAAGTAAATAATATGACTCAATACTTGGTATTTTCCATACACAGTTTGAATCGTCCTCGACCATTTTCCAATTCCATCCTTTAGATTTAATCATTATCTTTCCCTCCTTCAATAATTTTATTTAAATCTTTATTACTTTTAACACCATAATATGATTTAACATTCTCGATAACTTTTCCTATAAAATCATTATCATTAGTTTCTAATACTTTTTTCTTTGTTAATTTCAAATCTATTTTATCATCACCCACTGCATATAATGTTTCTATTACATAAAACTCATCTTTAGTCTCGATAAAATATAACATAATCTTAGTAAAATCTAAATCAAAATTACTATAACTTAGAGCAATTCTCCATACTATTTCCCTATTACCATTTTTAATTGCATAATCAATTAATTTATCTAAATTTTCTTGTCCTATATTTTTAGGATGCTCTAAAGATAAACAAGTTTTTAACTCATTTAAAATAATTTCAAAATCCATATATAATCCTTTCAAAGATAATACTCTGCATAAAAGTTCATGTATAACCTTAGTATACAATACTAATTATTATAATACAATTAAAAACTTACGCATTTTTCAAAATATAATTTTTGCCTAACTTATGCCAAAAAATCACTATTTCTATATAAAAACTGTCAAGCAAAAAAATCTCTTTCGAGATTTTCAAATCTTTGTAATTTAGTTAAGTTATGTCCTTTTTATGTTTGAGTGGTAACTAAATATTAAATACATTTAATTACTATAGTTATCTTCAATTATGCTTTTTAACTCTTTATTACTATCAACATCACAATAAGTTTTTATATTATCAACAACTTTTTTTATAAAATCTTTGTCATTTCTTTCCAAAAATTTTTCTTTAACCAATTTTATATTAATTTTATTGCAATCGACTGCACTTATAGTTTCTGCGATGTAAAATGAATCTTTTTCTTTAATAAAATATAATACAATTTTAGTAAAATCTAAATCAAAGTCACTATAACTTAAAGCAATTCGCCATACTATTTCTTTACTACAATTTTTTATCGCATAATCAATTAATTTATCTAAATTTTCTTGGCCAATATTTCTAGGATGTTCTAAAGATAAATTATTTTTAAGTTCATTTAAAATTACTTCATAATCCATATATAATCCTTTCAAAAATAATGCTCTGTATAAAAGTTCATGTATAACCTTAGTATACAATACTAATTATTATAATGCAATTAAAAACTTACGCATTTTTTAAAAATTAATATTTACCTAACTTATGCCAAAAAATAACTATTTCTATATGCAAACTGTCAAACAAAAAAATCTCTTTCGAGATTTTAATTAGCATCTTCTATCGTAAATATTTTCTACAACATTTTCTTCACAACACGTATTACATGGAGTAAAAGTATGTTTATAAATATGATGATTAATTATTCTAGTATTACAAGGTTTAATATGAGGTACTTCATAGCAAATATATCTATGACACACCCTTTCCTCTGGGCACTCATAAACTGGTTCACACGTACATCCCATCATATTTTCTACTTTACCCATATCTTCCATAGCAGGTCTTTTATCACAATTCATAATAGGTAATTCCTCCTTTTACATTATACTATTCGAAAAAATTATACATGTATGGGCTTTTTATATATATCAAATATCAAAGCATAAAAAAATGATGCCTTGCACCATTATTTTGATTTTTTATCATTTTTAGGAATAACAAATTCTCTAGTATTATAATAATATTGACATCCACTTATAACACTAAATATTGTTGCTATAATTAAGCATATTTTTGCAAGTGGGAAGTGGAAAAATTCACAAGGAAAATTGCTAAAGAAAGTTAGTGTTAATCCAACCATCATAAAGGCAGTTTTAATTTTTCCCATTGAGGAAGCCGCTACTACTTTACCTTTATTTCCAGAAATCATTTTACAAGTATCAGTAATAATATCACGAGTAATAATAACAACTGGTACTACCAAAGGAATCACTCTATCATATGCAAGAATAATAAGTACACCATTTACTAAGATTTTATCAGCAATAGCATCAGCCATTTTACCAAAATCAGTAACCATATTATATTTTCTTGCTATATGTCCATCAAGTTTATCTGTAAGTGAGGCAATTAGAAATAAAGTTCCTGCAATAATATATTTTAAATTAAATGTAACTCCATGATATAAATATACTGGCCATGAAAAGCCTAAAGCATGCCATGGTATACATAACATAATAAGTATAATAAATGCTAAAACAATTCTTGAAATTGTAAGTTTATTTGGTAAATTCATTTCCTACTCCTTATAACTTATCTCACTAGCAACTCTAGTGTTAACAGTAATTTGTTTTACAGCCCAGAAAACTGCAAAAACCGCTAAAATAACAATTAATACATATACAAGCACATATAAAACATTATTTGGTTTCTTTTCATGTTTTGTATATGGTGAAAATACTTTTTCTTCATTACCTTTAGTATTTTCCTCGATTTCCTTTTCAATATCTTTTACAGGTATTTTTGATGTTGTTTCAAAAACATATTCATTAAACTCATCTACTATTTTATCAGCATCAAGTCCTAAATATTTAGCATAATTACTAATATATTTTTTTAATGCAAATATGTCTTGAAATGCACCAGTTTTACCATCTTCGATATTTTCAAGAATTACTTTTTCAAGATTAAGATCACTACTTACTTCCTCAAGGGAAAGACCAGCAGCCTCTCTAGTATCTAGAAAAAGACTTCCAATATCTTTCAAACTAAATCTCTCCTTAATTAAAAAAATAAAAAATAATATCTTAATAAGCCATGTTCTGTACCATTACTGGTGACAAACATTTATCTATGTACAAAGTACATCTAGTCTTAGGTTCGTTTTCCCTTGACCAGCTCCCCTACCAAAATTTGGGTTTCTCACTCGCGGGGTTTACCACGTTCCACTTCTTTTATTTCTAAAAGACTCGTCTCTTTGGCACTTTTATACCTAATCATTTCATTTTCAGAAATTTTCGGAGCCGTTAGCATATGCTACCTTAAGTTATTTATTCCTTAAGCACGAACATATTATCCATCACAGGATAAGTGAGCATGGACTTTCCTCAATAAAACTAAAAGTCTTACAGCGTTTGTCTAAAGATATTATTCATTTCTTCCATAAACAATTTTTTCTAAGTTACTTATTCTTTTTAATAAATCAATGTTAGTAACTTGTTTGTTAGAACTATCTTCTTGCGTTTCAAGTTTTTCTTTTAACGCACGAATTTCTTGTTTAAGTGTATAATTATCAGATGTTAAATCATTAATTTGACCTTTAAGATTCTTAATAATATTATTATACTCAGTATAATCTCTTATGATCATATCAAGATATTTATCAACCTCTTGAGGCCTATATCCTCTTGCATCAATTTTGAAATCATGCTCTAGTATCTCCCCTGGTGTTAAATAAATCTTTTCATTATACATTTTTACACCTTCCAACATAAAAATTATAGCAAATTTCTTACTTATTTGTCAATATCCGTAAGGTTTTCATATTTTATCAAAAGTTTAGCATAATTAGTATCATCGATTAATTTACTTATAATAAAATCTATATCCATTAGTATCACCATTATTATAATATGATAAAAGAAAAATGTTATCAACAACTTCGACAAAACATGTCATTTATTTTATAAAAAAAGTATGCTATAATTAAAATGGTGAATATAAATGAATTATCCAACTGCAATTAAAAAGACCTATAAAAAACAAATTAATTATGGCAATCGTGGTATGGATTTAGAAAATTTTATTAACCAAACCAACGAGTACTACTTAGAAAAGGATATTGCTGTAATCTATAAAAAACCTACACCTATTCAAGTAGTAAAATATAATTATGATAACAAAAGAATAACTGATGCCTTTTATTTAACTCAATCTACCTTAGATTATAATGGGGTTTATAAAGGCTACTACATTGAATTTGATGCAAAAAATACAAATAAAAATTTTTTACCGCTTAATAACATAGCAGAGCATCAAATTAAACATATGAAAAATATTGTAAAACACAAAGGAATATGCTTTTTACTTATTGCAATTAATAGTGAATATTATGCTTTACCAGCAAAAATGTTATTTAATTTTATTGATAAAAAAGAAAGAAAAAGTATTCCCTATGATTTTATAAAAGAAAATGGTTATAAACTTGATTATAATTATTTAAAAGGAATAGATTATATAAAAGCTGTTGATTTAATGATAAAGGAGAATGTATGAGAAAATTAAAAATTCAAAGAAAATTAAAGAATTTTAATAGTAATGTAAAAACAAAAATTAATAATGAAATAAAAAGAAAAGGAAAAAAAGGATTTATTTGGGAAATAATATTTAGTTTTTTAATATTTTGTGCAAGTGCTGTTTTAATATTTGTACTTTATATTATAATTAGTGCTCCAAACTTTGAAAAAGATAAACTATATAAAAAGGAAGCCACAGTAATTTATGATAAAAATGGAATTGAATTTGCAAGGGTTGGACAAGAAGACCGTGAACTTATTGAATATAAAGATCTTCCTCAGGTATATATTGATGCTTTAATAGCTACTGAAGACTCAAGATTTTTCCAACATAATGGACTTGATATTGCCAGATTTTTAAAAGCCTCAGTGGGACAGCTTGTTTCCTCAAAAGCAGGTGGTGCTTCAACTATTACAATGCAACTTGTTAAAAAGACTTATACAAATGGAGCTTCCGAAGGTATAGCGGGTATTGTTCGTAAATTTACCGATATATATATGGCTGTATTTAAAATAGAAAGTTCATATACTAAAGAAGAAATACTAGAATTTTATTCAAACTCATTATGGTATGCTAACGGAAGAAGTATTAATACTACAGGTATCTATGGAATAGAGCAAGCAAGTCAACATTTTTTTGGTAAAAGTGTTAGAGATTTAAACCTTGCTGAGGCATCATTAATTGTTGGAATGTATCAAAATCCAAGATTATATAATCCATACAAAAACCCTGTTGGTTGTCGAAATAGACAAAAAATAGTTTTAAAATTAATGGTTAATCATGGATACATAACTGAAGAAGAAATGAATGCTGTACTTGAAATACCAATTGAAAGTATGGTAGCGGATGATAGTGATGCAGTATCTACTAACGATTATCAAGCAATAATTGACCATGTAATTGATGAAGTGTATGAAAAAACTAAAAAAGATGCTAGACAAGTACCAATGAAAATTTATACTACATTTGATTTAAAAGTACAAGATGTTCTTGTTAAACTAGAAAAAGGTGAATTATTTAAATACTATAATGATTATGATCAAGAAGGAACTGCAATTACATCAATCGAGGATGGTTCGATAATTGCTCTTTCTGGAGGTAGAAAATATGGTGCAAGAGGATTAAATCGTGCAACTGATATTAATCGTCAACCAGGTTCTACTGCAAAACCATTATTTGATTATGCACCTTATATGGAATATCTAAATGGTTCTCCAGGAGATTATTTCTTCGATGAACCTTATGCATATTCAACAGGTCAATCAATTAATGATGCCGATAGAAAATATCAAGGTATGATTACGTTAAGAAAAGGTCTTATTGGTTCAAGAAACGTAACTGCCTTACAAGCATTTCAAAAGGTAGCTGCTAAAGATCAAAGTTTAATTGAAAACTTTGTTCATAGCGTAGGAATTAATTATGGTTCTGCATTATATGAATCTGCCTCAATTGGTGGTTTCAATGGTACTAACCCACTTGAAATGAGTGCTGCTTATGCTGTATTTGGCAGAGGTGGATATTACATTAAACCTTATTCATTTACAAAAGTTATTTTTGAAGATGGAACAACATATGAAAATAAATATACAAAAGAAAAAGTTATTAGTGAAGAAACATCATATATGATTACTAATGTTTTAGTAGACACAGTTAGAGATAGTTGGTCTGGTTCAATAAAAATAAGTGGTACTGAAGTTGCTGGTAAAACAGGTACAACAAACCTTGATACAGCAACACAAAAAGCACAAAATCTACCTGCAGATTTAATTCCAGACTCTTGGAACATTACATATAATCCAGAATATTCAATTGCTTTATGGTATGGATATGATAGACATAGAACTGATTATTATATGAATACTAATACTGGATGGACTGCAAGAAGTAGAATAATGGAAGCTCTTGCAAGAAATATTTATAGCACGAATAAAACATTTAAAAGACCTTCGGGTGTAATAAGTGTTGAAGTTGAAAAAGAAACAGTACCTTTAATGTTAGCAAGTGAATATACTCCTGAAGATATGAGAATGACTGAACTATTTAAGGAAGGAACAGAACCAACTGAAACATCAATAAGATATCAAAAACTTGAGGCTCCTACAGGAGGAAAAGCAAGTTATAATGGTAATGAAGTAACACTTTCTTGGACAGGTATTAAAACACCAGATGCAATAAATAGTACTTATTTACAAAATTATTTTAATGATAATTATGCAGCATTTGCTACAAAATATTATGAAAAAAGAATTGAATATAATAATAGTTATATTGGTAAACAAGGTTATGAAGTTTATATGCAAAATGAAGATGGTTCTTTAAAAGAATTGACCTTTACCGAAGGAACAAGCTATAAACAAACTATCGAAGGTGGAAAATCATATAAATTTACTATTAAATCAAGTTATTCAATCTTTAAGGCAAACCAATCAGATGGTTTAATTATTAATGTTACTACAAAAACTGATACAACAATCGATGATATAATTAATCAAGATAAAGATAAGGATAAGGATAAAGATAAAGATAAAGATAAAGATAAAGATACTGGATTAAACTAAAAACAAGGATTAAATTTTCCTTGTTTTTTTATATTTGCATTCCATTTTACAGTTTTGACATAATGGATTTTTTGCTTTACAATAATATCTACCAAATAAAAGTAATTGATGATTAATTTTATTATATTCACTTTTATCAAATATTTTAGATAACTTTTTTTCTATTTTTAAAACATCATCATTTTTATTAGCAAGTCCTAGTCTTTTTGAAACTCTTTCTACATGTGTATCTACCGCCATTGTAGGAATATCAAATAGTTCTGATAAAACCACATTCGTAGTCTTTCTACCTACACCAGGCATTAGTTCTAACTCTTTTCTATTATTTGGAACTATTCCATTATATTTTGTTAATAAAATGTTACTAATTTCTTTAATATATAATGCCTTCTTATGATAAGAACCTAAAGGTTTAATAATATCTTCGATTATTTTTACATCTAAGGAAGCTATTTCATTTAAATTATATTTATATAACTCTTTAGTTACTTCATTAACTCTTTTATCTGTTGTTTGAGCAGAAAGCATCACAGATATTAAAAGTTCATAATCTTTATTATAATCTAGTTCACACTTAGGATTAGGTATATAATAATCTAAATTATCTCTTAAATTAGTTATCATCATCTAACCAATTATATTCAAAAACACTTGTTTCAAAGTTTTTTACTTCCTTATTCATTTTATTTTCATTAATTTCTTTTTCTAACTCTTCCTTACCCTTATATCCTTTTTTATTCCACTCAAATAATATTTTATCTATATATCTAAGTGAAGGTGCATCATTTTTAATTGCTTCATCTAAGGCTTCGAGAATAAGCGATTCACTAAAACCTTTTGAAAGCCAAGCATTTATTATTTCATAGTCCATACCTGATAAACCTTTACCAAACTTTTCTTGAAATTTAAAGAAAATACTATTTTCATTCTTTTCCTCTTTTTCTAAATCAATAGTTTCTTTTAAGTTATTATAAAAATTTTCTAATGATACTTTATCAATAACTTTTCCACCTTCATTTTTAATTTGATTTAATTTAATTAATTTTTTTGTAAGTAAACTATTAAAGGCTATTAAAGTATCATTTTCAGATAAACAAGTTGCTTTAGATATTTTTTTTATATCAAAAGTTAAATCATAATCATTATCAAAGTACATTAAAACTATAAACTCTTTTAAAGTTAAATTATACTTTAATGCCTCTTTTAAAAAAAGGGTTTCAATTATAAATTTTTTGTTGTCTTTATTCATTTTTGTACCTACCTAATATATATTTTTTAATTTCATTTTTTTTATTTTTTAAATTCTTTTTTAAAATTTCAATTTTAACATCATTTATTATTTCACTAACCTTTTTTGAGGGTTCAAGATTTAAAAGTGTCATTACTTCTTTACCAGTTATATCAATATCTTTCATACTTTTTATAGGAAGATTTTTATATATTTTGTTGATAGTTTGTTTGTTTATATGTAAAACATCTCCGGCTACATAAGAAAGATATAATCCATAATTAAATAATGTAAAGTTATTAATTCTATTTTGATTTATTATTTCCTTTATCTTAGCAATATTATCTTTTTCCTCTTTAGTATATTCAATTTGTTTTACCTCTATTTGAGAAAGCATACCTAAAATATCCACAGTAAAAGTTATATCTTCATTATATTTAAATCCTAAAACTTCACTTATTTCTGTTTCATCTAAAAGCTTTAAACCTTTTTTAAAATTTTTATTTGATAATATTTTAATTAATTCATCTTTAACTCTTTTAGGGCTTAAAGTACTAACCTTTTCATAATTATTTTTAATTGCATTATAAGTATTTTCTTCGATATCAAAATCTAATATACTTGCAAATCTTATTGCCCTAAGCATTCTAAGGGGATCTTCAGTAAATTTATCATTAGCATTACCAAGCGATCTTATAATACCTTTCTTAAGGTCTTCCTTACCATTTAATAAATCTAATATTTTATCATTTTTATCTAAACATATTGAATTTATAGTAAAATCTCTTCGATTAATATCCTCGAGTAAATTACTAACATATTCTATTTCAATAGGCTTTCTATTATCATATTTTTTTTCTTTTCTATATGTTGTTATATCAATGTTGTATTTTTTAATTTTCATATTAAGTCCACCATAATTATTAAGATTTTGTTTCACATTAAATAAATGAATTAAATCTTTAGGTTTAGCATTTGTACATATATCAACATCATAAGAGTTTTTTTTAAGTAGATAATCACGAACAAAACCACCTACTATATAGGCTTCATATCCTTCACTTTCAATTTTTTTTAGAATATTTTTTATAATTTTATCCATAATCTCTCCGTAAATATTTTAACATAATTTTATATTAAAAAAAAGGACATATAGTCCTAGAATGTATTTTAATATTAATGATACTATTAAAATTGATGAGTTCCCAAGACAAGATGAATACTTACACACTTTTATATGTGCTTACTGGCTTTGCCAACACATCATTATTTCTTCACAAGCACCCACTTATAAATAAATTATACCATGTATACATTAAATGTAACAAAATTCTTTGAATATTGGGAAGATATAGTAGTGGAATGTCTTCCCGCTTCATTTCTAAACTGATCGAATTCGACAACTTTAAAATTTTTTTTTCATAATTATTTAATACTTTTTGTTAAAGAAAGTTTTTGTACATTATTTTTATTATTTTCTAACTGAGTACTTGGATTATAGATAAGCTTATCATCCTCAAACCAAGAACCGCACACAATTCCGCTTCTATGAATTATTGCAACATTAAGATATGTTGGTCTACGATTTTGAATATGAGTTGCTAGTTTATCACCTACACAAATACGAACTGGTATGCCTTGATAATTAGCATTTAAGTATACATTTCGTCTTCTTATATCAGTTTCATTTGATATATTTAGTTTTTTTAGTGTGTAATTAAAAACATCATCTGTTTCTTTATTGCCAGGTAAAAGACGATTTAAATATAGTGGAATTCCTAATCTAGAATATTCATCGATATCAAATGATTCATCAATTGTAACTCTTAAGCAAAGTTTTTCTCCAAAAAGAATTTTAGCCTGTTCAATAGTCAAAATTGGTTTTGTGGCTTTGAATATTTTTTTGTTTATTTCTTCGTTAACAGAATTGCGATGTAAATTTATATGATTAATTTTAGTTATACCACTAAAATAATCTTCGTTAAGTGCTACACCATTAGTATTCCAGTTTATATATGAATCGGGAAAGTAAGCTTTTATTAAATCTATTAAACTATTAAAATCTTTAGAATTAAGTGTCCCACCAGTAATAGCAACATTTTTTGTATTAGGAAACTCCCTTAAAACTTTTTCGCATATTTTCAGAAAATTTGCATTATCTATTGAATTTTTTCTAAGATATGTATCAATACAATATTCACAATTTGCATAACAAGGTTCTGGTAAATTTATTACTATTGAATTAACAAAATCTAAACAAGGAATGCCAAAAACTTCACGAAAATGTGCATTAAAAGTTTCTATTCCTAGTTCTTTTTGAGCCGCTAATAATTCTTCATTTGCCTGATAATCTGAATCAATCATAAAAATGCCTCCTTTTTATGAGATATTATATCATATTTTTTTATAAAATAAATAAATATTTAATCAAAATAAAACTCGAACTAAAAAGCTCGAGTTAAGTATTTTATTGGTGCTTGTAATCGGGGTCGAACCGATACTTTCTTTTGGAAAAATAGATTTTGAGTCTATCGCGTCTACCAATTCCGCCATACAAGCAACAAACAAATACATTATATCATTTAATTATTGTTTTTTCAAATAGTCTAAAACAATTTCTTTATCATCTAGGTGATGTTTTTCATGTCCTATAATTTGATAATCTTCATGTCCTTTACCAAGAATTAATAAAGTATCATTTTTATTAAGCATTTCTAATCCTTTATTAATAGCCTCTTTTCTATCAAAGATTATTTCATAATTTGTTTTATGAACACCACTTATTATATTATCCATAATTATTTTAGGCTCTTCAGTACGAGGATTATCATTAGTAAATATTACATAATCACTTTTTTGGGTAGCAACATTTCCCATAATAGGTCTTTTTTTAGGATCTCTATCTCCACCGCAACCTACAATTGTAATTATTTTACCTTTTTTATTTTCTAAAAAAGAATTAATTATTTTTTCAACAGCATCTGGCGTATGGGCATAGTCAATAACTGCTTCAGCATCACGTACTTTAATTTGTTCACATCTTCCCTTCGGAGGAAAAACATCTTTAGTTATATCAAATATTTTTTGAATATCTATTCCATAAGTATTAATTATGGCTAGTGCCGTCATATAGTTATAAACATTAAATTTCCCCCTTAAATTAGTTGTAACACTTAAATTTTTTTCATGATATTTAAAATTAATTATTGTACCACTATCAGTACTTTCATAACTTATTACTTCATAATCAGATTTAGTAAATCCAATTGTTTTATAATTTTTCTTTTTAAAATACTTACCATATTCATCATCATTATTAACAATAATTGTACCAGTATCCTTTAGGTAATCTAAAATTAAAAGTTTTGCTTTTAAATAATTTTCCATAGTTTTATGATAATCTAAATGATCCTCGGTAAGATTTGTAAATGCCTCAATAGTAAAAGATAAACCTTCAACTCTTTTAAAAGATAAAGCATGTGATGAAACCTCCATTACAACAGCTTTACAGCCCTTTTCAAGAGCAGTAGTTAGCATTGAATAAATCTCAGTTATCTCAGGAGTTGTATTAGGTAGTTCATAAACTTCATTCTCTACATAAAAACCAATTGTGCCAATATAAGCAGTTTTAATTCCAAGTTTATTAAGCATTTGATAAGTTAGAAAACAAGTAGTTGTTTTACCATTTGTACCAGTTACACCGATAATATCAAGTTTATTAACAATATCTTTATAATTATCAACAATATATTTTTGTAAATACTCTTTTGTATCAGGAACAACAATTGTTTCAACGTTATAACTTCCATGTTCACATACTATTTTTGATGCACCATTTTCAATTGCTTTTTCAATATAATCGTGTCCATCAACAGTATTTCCCTTTATAGCAATAAAAGTGTCACCTTTTTTAACTTTTCTTGAATCAGTTTTAATATTTATCATAATTAATCCTTTCTATATTTCATTAAAATATATGTCGTACCACACTAAAAATGTGTATATTGTCCAAACCTTTTTATATGAATCTCTTTTACAATTTTTATGTTCTTCGAGAAGTTTATTAATTTTTTTTGTATCAAAAAATAATTTTGCACTTTCTCCATTAAATTTTTCTTTAATTATATTATATAACTTATCAGTTTTAATCCATTCTCTCAAAGGAACAGGAAACCCAAGCTTTTTCTTTTTATATGCTTCATTAGGTATTACCTTCGAAGCGGCCTTTCTAAGAGCAACCTTTGTAGTTTCTTTATTTATTTTTGCATAAGTAGGTAAAGATTTTGCAACTTCATAAACTTTATTATCTAGAAAAGGAGTTCTTGCCTCAAGGCCAAACATCATTGTATTTCTATCTACTGCGTGTAAAAAATCATTTACTAACCAATAATAATAATCAATCATTTGTCTTTGAATTAATGTAGAATTATCTTTATATCTATCATAAACATTCTTTACAATATCTTTTGTATTTATTTGATTTGGAATTTTAACAATACTTTGTGCTTCTTTATCACGAAATACTCTTCCTAAACCAATGTTATAATTTTCTAACTTTTGTCCTCTTCGATAAAGAAAATTAAAACCTCTTATATCTGGAAAAATACTTACAATATTTGAGACAATATGTCTTAAAAAATAAGGTAATTTCATATATCCTTGCATAGTAAGTTCCTCTTGGTAAGAGTTATAACCTGCAAAAAATTCATCTGCTCCTTCACCAGAAAGAACAACTTTTACCTCTTTCGAAGCAATTTCTGACACAAAATATAAAGCAATTGCTGATGGGTCCGCTAAAGGTTCATCCATATAATACATAATTTTAGGAAAAGATTCTATATATTCATCCATAGTAATTTTCTTTGAATAATTTTCAATACCTAACTTATCAGATAAATCTTTTGCATAACTAATTTCATCAAATTTTGGATTATCATATCCAACAGTAAACGTTTTATCTGGTTTTGCAAGTGAAACTATATACGAAGAATCTATTCCACTTGATAAAAAAGAACCTACTTCAACATCACTTATTTGATGATATTCAACTGAATTTTTCATTGCTTTATCAATATTATCAACAATTTTATCCATATCATCATTTTTTTCTTTAAATTCTAATGTAAAGAAACTTTTTGTTTTAATCTTACCATCTTTATAAATTAAATAGGTTCCTGGTTCAAGTCTATATACCCCCTTGAAAAAGGTTTCTGATGTTGGAACAGAGTTAAAACATAAATATGCAGATAATATATCAGTATTTAGTTTTTTTTCAAAATCTGGATTTGCTAAAAATGCTTTTGGTTCTGAGGCAAACATAAATGTATCATTAAATTTTGCATAATAAAGTGGTTTAATACCAAAACCATCTCTTGCCATAAATAGTTCATTTTTATTTTTATCCCATATTGCAAAAGAAAACATACCTCTTAAATGATTTGGAAGTTTTTCACCCCACTGTTCATAACCATGAAGTATTACTTCAGTATCTGTTTTTGTTTTAAAAACATGTTTCTTTTTTAATAAAGCGTCTTTTAATTCTTTAAAATTATAAACTTCTCCATTATAAATAATAACCTTACTTTTATCTTCATTATATATTGGTTGTGCACCAGTATTTAAATCAATTATTGCAAGTCTACGATGAGCAAGTGCACAATTATCATCAATATAAAAACCTTCACCATCTGGACCACGATGCTCAATTTTTTTTGACATATCTTTAATTATTTTCTCTTTGTTTTCTTTATTATTTACAAATCCTACGATTCCACACATACTATCACCTTCTTGTTAGTTTTCTTTATAGGTACTTTTATATAAATCTACTTCTTCATTTGAATTTTCTTTATTAAATTTAATTTCTGGTAAATCACTTAATGATGCAAGTCCAAAATAATCTAAAAATTCTCTTGTTGTTTTATATAAATTTGGATGTCCCGGTAAATCAGACTTTCCACATACTTTAATTAAGTCTTTTGCCATTAATTTTTTTATCATAAAAGATGAGGAAATACCTCTTAAATTGTCTACACCAGTTCTAGTAATTGGTTCATTATATGCAATAATTGCAAGTGTTTCAAGTGCTGCTTGAGATAATGTTTCAGCTCCTGAAGTATCCTTAACTAGTTTTTGATAATACTCAATATGCTCTTTTTTAGTCGTTAATTTAAAAGAGTTAGATAAATAACTTATTCGAATACCTCTTTCAGCTTTTTCATATTCTTTCTGTAAATCATTTAAAAGTTTTCTAGCTTCTTTTTCATCAATTTCTAAAACTTCACAAATTTTTTCTAAAGTAATACCTTCATCTCCGACTACAAATAGTATTCCCTCTAAAACTGCTAATTTATTCATTATATACCTCAACATATATTTTACTAAAATTTTTGTTTTGTGACAAGGTTATCAAATTATCTTTACTCATTTCTAAAATACTTAAAAAAGTAACAACAATTTCCTCTTTTGTACATTCATTAAAAAGCCTAGTAAACTCAACCTTTCTTTCTCTACTCAAAATATCTTTTATATAATTAATTTTATCTTTAACACTAATTTCTTTTCTAGCAATTTTTGTATTTCTTGGCTTTTTATACTCTAATCTTTCAGATATTTCAAGCATTGCATTAACAAGATCTTCTAAAGAAACATCATCACTTAAATAAGTTTCATTATTAGCATATTCCTTTAAACTTTCTGGTACTTTTGTAAAATAATCTTGTCTATTTTTTTCTAGTTCACGAAAATCATTAGTAATAGTTTGATATTTTTCATATTCAATTAATCTATTACGTAAATCTTCTTCACTATTAATTTCATAATTATCATCGTCTTCTTCTTCATCAAAACCTAATATAATTTTACTTTTTAAATGTATTAGTTCTGATGCCATGACTAAATACTCACTTTTATTATCTAAATCATTTTTATCAAGTGAGTTTATAAAGTTGATGTATTCATCTATTATTATCTTTAAATCTATTTCATATATGTCAAGTTCATGTTTTTTAACCATATGAAGCATTAAATCTAAAGGTCCTGTAAAATCTTTAATATTAAAATTCATTTTTCTCCTTACTAACTACAAGTAAAGAATTCAGCGGTCATTTCATAATTAATTTTAATTGGACTTACTCCTTTACTATAGTAATAAATATTATCTATTTTTGTATCACCGGCATTATAATCCATAGTTAATCTATATCTAAATCCATTAGTTATTTCAGTTACTGTTGCAGTAACACCTGACTTACCTTCAAAAGATGCTGCTAAAGTAGTGTATTCATTAAATAAGTTTGCATAATTTACATTATCATTAGTAACTATTATAGTATCTTCATATTTAAATAACTTATCATTTTCAAAAAAATATATAATTGATTCGCCATTATTATTTTTACAAGTCATCGCAGATTTATTTTCACTATCAACATCAAGGCTAATTAAATCATAATCACTTTCCTCGAGTTTAGCAATATTATACTTTGTTGGAGTAACACTTAACTGATATGAAAAATTTTTATTAGATTTATTAGTAATAATACCATTAATTTTAATTACAGAAATTTGAGTATTACTGTCATCATATAATCTAATAAAATATGAATCATTTGTTAAATTAAGTTCTTTATCTGCATTATTGTTAACTAAAAAACTTAGTGTTCCAGCATCAAAACTAATATTAGTAAATGTAGTTTCATTTAACTTTACTTCATTATTTGTAAATGCATAAATAGTATTTTTACTATTTTCGGTAACATTTGTTGTGGTGTTAGTCCCATTTTCAGTACCATTTGTAGTGTTATTATTTACTACATAATTATTCGTAAAGGCTTTATTATATAAATAATCACGATATGCTTTTTGAATATCAGGTAAGAAATAAATTACCACAATAAAAATAATAAATAAAAAAAGTGTTCCAATCCAACCATATTTTTTTGTATCAGTTCTTCCTATTGTAACTGATTGTAAAGGATTTGTATCTATATTAACTTTTCTTCTTCTAGCCAAGTTATTCCCTCCTACTCTTCATAGTAATTATACTATATTTTCAAATATAAAACAAGAAAAGTATTGCACTTTAATTTAATTATTGTTATAATATATCTAGTTTTGTTGAAGCAAAGCGTTTTGGCGGGGTATATCAACTGGCTAGATAGTTCGGTTCATACCCGAAATGTTGGGGGTTCGAGTCCCTCCCCCGCTACCAAATAAATTTATGTCAAACATTAATGTTTGACTTTAATAAATAACTAATTCTAGTAAGGGTTAGTTTTTTTATACTATTAAAACTGTTTAAAAATCAATTAAGAAAAATAAATTTTTATTTAAAAAGTATTGCATATTGTCAATAAATAGTGTATATTACTTATTGAGATGTGCCTAGGAAACTTTAGAAGCCCTAGGTCTTTTTCATTTTATAGGAGGTAAAAATGGCTAAAGAATTTAAATCAACAAATGAATTATTAGAAATAATTAATTCAAAAGGTTTATTAGTAAAAGATAATAATAATTTCAGATATCTAATTGGAAAGTACTCATATTATTCAATAGTAAATACTTATAAGCTGATATTTAAAATTGGAAATAACTATAAGAATAACGCTTCGTTCGAAGAAATATTTGCAATGTATAAGTTTGATAAGAACTTAAAAATAATAATGCTTAAATATATTCTTGAAATTGAAGCTGTTATTAAAACAAAAATTGCTAATCTATTTGCTGAAAAGTATGGATTAGAAGATTATTTAAATATTAACAATTTTGATTTAAAAGATGATAATTCTAATTTAGAACATATAGAAAAATTAATTGAAGAAATAAAAAATGAAATTGATAAAGGAAATGGTAAACATGATACAATAACTCATTATATGAATAAGTATGGATTTGTTCCACCTTTGGTTGTTACTAAAATATTATCTCTTGGAACTATTAGTAAATTTTATGGTTTAATGAAACAACAAGATAGACAAGAAATAAGTAAGCAATTTCATATAAATGATAGAATATTAAAAAATATTCTTGGTAATTTAACATCAGTTCGTAATATAGCAGCTCACGATGATAGATTATATACCTATAGAAGTACTTTCTATATTAGATTAGACAAAACTAAAAAATCACCAGATAAAGTATTACATACAAATATGTATATAATAATTAAATCGTTGGAATTATTATTAGAAAACGATCAAGCAATTGAAATGAAAAACTTAATTATAAAGGAATTAGATATATTAAAAAATAGTTTAACTTCAATAAAAATTGATGAAGTATTAAAGGTAATGGGATTCGATAAGAACTATTACACTGCATAAATATTGATTCACAGCATATAATAATAATGAAAAGTGCCTAGAAAACTTTAGAAGCCCTAGGCCTTTTTCATTTAACTCATTATAAAAGTAATGATAAACATGATGAAAAATGAATACTAATATATGATTAATTGTTTATGAAACATTTTTGAAGTTTCAAACATACAACGTATTTGTACGGAATAAATATTTAATAGATAGAAATATCTATTTTTTTTTAATCAAAATAAAGTGTTCTGTCAAGAACACTTTTTTAGAGGTGATTATTTATAATAAATAATCCAATATAATTTTAACATGTTTTTCTATAAACCTCAACGAACAAGTGAGTATAATTTTACTTAATTAATGAGAAAATAATATTAGAAAGACTGGTGAGCATATTGCATAATAAAAATGATGAAAATTATATTTATTATTTAGTTGCTCACAACCTAAAATCTATTAGAAAGAAAAAAGGATTTACTCAAGCTAAATTTGCCGAACTTTGTAATTATAGTGAAGGATTTATAATGAATATTGAAAGTAATAAATATTTACAAACATTTAGTTTAGGAACACTTTGGAAGTTTGCCCAAGTTTTAGATATTGATATTCGAGAGTTATTTATACCAATTGATGATAATAAATAACTTTTTTTCATTTGTAGACAAAACATAAAATATATGATATAATCTATTTGTTTTTGAAAAACTTTTAAAAATAAGAAAGAAGGATTTTATATGAAAAATGAAATAGAGGAAACATCTATAGTTGCTTTAGGTGGCCTTGGAGAAGTTGGAAAAAACATGTATGTTATAACTCATAAAGATGAAATAATTATAATAGATTGTGGAGTTCTTTTCCCTGAGGATGACTTACTTGGAATAGATTATGTTATACAAGATTATACATATCTTAAACAAAATGAAAGCAAAATTAAAGCATTAATAATAACACATGGCCATGAAGATCATATTGGAGGAATTCCATTTTTACTTCAAAGTGTAAATATTCCAGTTATTTATGCTCCAAAAATTGCTACAGATTTAATTAATAAAAAACTTGAGGAAAGAAATATTAATTACAAAAATATTGAACTAATAAATAAAGATTTAGTTTTAGAGTATAAATATTTTAAAATTGAATTTGTTAATACTACTCACTCAATACCAGATAGTTTTGCAATATGTATTCATACACCAAATGGAACGATTTTTGAAACTGGAGATTTTAAATTTGATTTAACCCCAATTGGACCAATGGCAGATATCCATAAAATGGCTAAAATTGGCGCTGAAGGTGTAACACTACTTTTAAGTGATTCAACCAATGCTCTATCCGAAGGTTATTCAAAAAGTGAATCATCAGTTGATGGAACTTTAAATGATATTATATCAAGACATCACGGAAGAGTTATAATTGCAACATTTGCCTCAAATATATTTAGAATTAAACATATAGTTGAAACTTGTAAGCAATATGGAAGAAAAATAATTGTCTTTGGAAGAAGTATGGAAAATGCAATCGAACTTGCTAGTAATAATGGTCTTATCGAAGATAAAAGTATATTTATAGATGCATATCAAGCAAAAAGTTTAAAAAGAAATGAAGTATGTATATTATGTACTGGTACTCAAGGAGAACCTCTTGCTGCTTTATCAAGAATAGCTAATGGTGTTCATAAACAAATATCATTATTAAATGATGATTTAGTAATATTTTCATCAAGTGCTATACCAGGTAATGCAAATAGTATAAATAAAATTATTAATAAACTTTATTTAAAAGGTGTAAGAGTATTTACTAATACTGAATTTAGTGATATACATACATCTGGTCATGCTAAAGAAGAAGAACTTAAATGGATGCTTAGAATTATTAAACCAGCTTATTTTATGCCAATGCATGGTGAATACAGAATGCTTAAAAAACATGCTGAAATTGCTAAAATGTGTGATGTTGAAAATTCTTTAATTTGTGAAAATGGTAATGTTGTAAAAATGCTTAATGGAAAAGTATATAAAGATGGTAATGTTATATCTGGAGATGTTTATGTTGATGGATCAAGAGTTGGTGATGTAGGCTCTGTAGTTATAAAGGATAGAAAACTTATGAGTCATGACGGTATTTTAATTACTATTTTAAATATTAATACTTTAACAAGAAAATTATTAATAAAACCAAATGTTACTGCACGTGGATTTGTTACAATAAATGAAAATATTGAATTAATTAATAAAATAGAAAATAAAATTTCTGATATTACAAATAATTACCTAGCAAAATCAATTTATAGTTATACTGATTTAAAAAATCAAATCATTTTAGAGGTTCTTCCATATATTAATGAACTTACAGGAAGAAGACCAATTATATTACCTGTAATTATGGAAGTTAATCAATCTATATATTAAAAAAACTGCAATAATCATATTGCAATTTTTTTATAGGTATTTTTCTAATTGTGCATTTTGACTATAGAATCTATCAAAGGTTAAATACTTTGCTCCATCTTTTATTAATACCTGAGGTTTTTGAGTTTGATAATCCTTAAAAATGGTTTCACAGTTTAAAGTAAAATATTTTGGGCTAAATATCATACAAAGTTTATCACTTGCCCAATGTTTTTCCAATATATTTTTATCAGTTTCTGAAAATGAACTAGGATATTGTCCATGAGAATGATAACAACCAATAACCTCAATATTTTTTGATTTAGCATAATTCATTGCTCTAGCTTCATATAAAATTGAAAAATTAAACTCATTTTCTTTTCCAATTATATTTTTTTCATAATATATTTGAGTTACATAAAAATATTTAAGCCCATCCTTTTCTATCATACTACCTAAAAGATAACCTCCACATTCGTGAAATTCATCCATAAATGCGTGATTTATAATAGCATCAGACACATTTAAATTCATAATAACAATTGATTTTTGTGTTTCCATAATATCCTTTCAAAAAGAAGAAGTAATTATTTTGCTTCTTCTTGTGCTCTTGTTTCTCTAATAACAGTAATTTTAATTGTACCAGGATATTGCATTTCTTTTTCAATTTTATCTTTCATATCTCTAGCAATTTTAAAACTTGTTAAATCATCAACTTCATTAGGTTTAACCATAACTCTAACTTCTCTTCCGGCTTGCATTGCATATGTTTTTTCAACACCTTCGAAAGAGTTACCAATACTTTCTAATTGTTCAAGTCTTTTTATATAATTTTCAACTGAATCATTTCTTGCACCAGGTCTTGCAGCACTTAAAGTGTCCGCTACTGCAACAAGGTTGGCAATTACAGTTTTTGCTTCTTTAGCACCATGATGAGAAACTATTGCATCAAGTACTGTTTCATTTTCATGATATTTTTTAGCAATATCATATCCAATATCAACATGAGAACCCTCAACTTCAAAATCTATTGCTTTACCAATATCATGTAAAAGTCCCGCTCTTTTAGCAAGTGAAATATTTTCACCAAGTTCTGATGCCATAAGTCCACATAGATTAGCAACCTCAATTGAATGCTTTAATGCATTTTGTCCATAACTAGTACGATAATTTAATTTACCAATTAAATGTAATAGTTCTGGATCCATCTTAGTAAGACCAAGTTCATTCATTGTCTTATTACCAAGTTCAGTTATTTTACTATCAATATCCCTTACAGTTTTATCATATACTTCCTCGATTCTTGCAGGATGTATACGGCCATCTTTAATAAGTGTCTCAATAGTAATTTTAGCTATTTCTCTACGAAGTGGATCAAATGATGATATAACAATAGCTTCAGGAGTATCATCAATTATTAAATCAACTCCAGTAATTGATTCAATTGTACGAATATTTCTTCCTTCACGGCCAATTAAACGACCTTTCATTTCATCATTAGGAAGCTCAATTGTACTAACTGTCTGAAGACCTACAACATCATCAGCATATCTTTCCATTGAACCAACAATTAATTGTTTTGCTTTTTCATTTGCCTCAAGTTTTGCTTTTGCAGTTTCTTCGGAAATATACTCTGCTATTTCCTTACTCATATCAGCCTCAACTCTAGACATAATTTGTTTTCTAGCATTGTCTTTACTTAAGCCAGATATTTTTTCTAATTTTTCAATTTCCTCTTTTAAAAGAGTATCCATTTTATCCTCTTTTTCTTGGATAGTTTGATTTCTTAAATTTAGAGAGTTTTCTTTTGCATCTAAAGACGAATCTCTTTTCTGAAGCATTTCTTCTCTCTTATCAAGATTATTTTCTCTACTAATTAAACGATTTTCAGTTTCTTTAAGTTCTGCTTTTTTTTCTTTTATTTCAGCATCCGTTTGTTGTTTTAATTTAAAACTTTCTTCTTTAAGTTCCAAAAGAGCATCTCTTTTTTGTTTGTCTGCTTCTTTTTTAGCTTCATCAATTAGTTTAATAGCTTTATTAGTGCGTTTTTTATTTATAATATAATAAATTACAAATACTATTGCACCACCAATTATTAATCCAATAACTAGAGTTAAAATGGAAGTTGTAGTTAATTCCATTTTAATCCTCACTTTCCTTTTATATAGAATTTTTTTAATTCCTACAATTTAATTATATATTTTTTTTCAAACTTAATCAATAGAAAAATAATATAGGTTTACAAAATTACCTATATTACATATAAAAATATTGAAAAAAAGAATAATATACTTGCGGCTAAAACAAAGAAATGAAATATTGAATGCATATATTTTTTCTTTTTACCTACTGCATAAAATATTGCACCAATAGTATAAATAATTCCACCACTGAGCATCAAATAAATACCTGCTATATCAATGCTATTTAATAGTGTTTTAAAGGTAAATATAATCATCCATCCCATTACTAAATAAAGAAACATTGAAAATTTTTTATACTTATTTAAATTAATTGAATTTAAAGTTATACCAAGTATTGCACATCCCCATATAACTCCAAAAACTGTCCATCCTAAAGCCTTAGGAAGTGATACTAATGCATATGGTGTATAAGTTCCCGCGATAAGTAAAAAAATTGAATCATGATCTAATATTCTAAAAACTCTTTTAGCATTATTAGGTTTAAATGAATGATATAATGTAGACATTGTATATAAAATAATGGAGCAACTTCCGTAAATAACCGAACTTATTACAGCATAAACATTATGATGAATTGCACTAAAAACAGTACATAAAACAAGAGCTGCAATTGAAAGAAGACCTCCAACACCATGACTTATCGCAGATAATAATTCCTCACATAAATTATATTTTGGTATTTCAATCTTATCTTTTAATTTCATATATAAATCATATCATAAACACAACAATATTTAAAGAGCACATATTTTAAAATATGTGTTATAATAGTCTTCATAAAGGAGAAAGAATATGCAAGATAATTTTATGAAATATATAGAATATTTATTTGTAACAGGGCAACTTGATGAAATGGACAATGAACAGATTTCAGAAATTGCCAATGAACTTTTTAACGATGATGAGTCATTGGATAATGATGATAATAGTTTAAAAAGATAAAAAAACAATGCCAGTTAAGCATTGTTTTCATTTGATGTTAAATTAATATTTCCAACTCCACCTTCAATAGTTAAACTAACAAGTCCTTTACCATTTTCATAATTTGAATTTATTTCTTCGCCATTAACTTTAATATTACCTATCCCTTTATTAATCTTAACTTTATAATCATTTAAACTATTAAATAAGTTAATATTAAATTCTCCTACACCAGTAGTAATTTTATTACTACCTTTGAATAAAGCAGAAATATTTGTTTTACCAGCACCCATAGTTAAATTTAAATTATAGATATTTCCATATTCAATATCAAGACTACCTGCTCCACCTAAAACTTTAGTTTCATCTAAAACAGTAAGTCTTTTAAAATCAATTTTACCCGCTCCTTGTTTTAAATTAAGTTTTTTAGTTACAAGATTTTCAGCTTCAATTTTACCAGCGCCTGTAGTAAATTCTATTTCACTAAATTCTTTATCTCTCGGAAGATAAATAATTAAATTACTATCTTTTGTTTCAAAAGAAACATTAATTTTTTCTTCATTGATTTTAATTACACCATTTTTATTTTCTAATTTTACATTTTTATTATTTGTTTCTATTTTAAAGTTTTCAGCATCTTTAATAATTAAATTTGTATAAGATAAAGTTACGCTTAACTTAGAAATATTATCATTTCCATCATAAATAACTTTATTTTCCTTTAAAAGAGCACCAGTACTAAAAAACTTTTTAAATACATTATATTTACCTGTATAAAGTCCATATATAACAAATATTATTAATGCAAGAATAATTAATCTAAATAATCTTTTTATCATTTAACATCTACTCCACCAAAGATGCATACAGAATTTAAATATATAGTAATTTCTTTGTTATTAGATTGTTTTTTTCTTTTTACTTCAACACCTCCGAAAAATGGAGTCGAAGATACTTTAACTTTTACACCATCAGGAACATATATATCTATTCCACCAAAAACTGATAAAGTATTTATAACAATATCTTTTTCAATTTTGGCATCTCTTAAATCAAGTTTTATTCCTCCGAAAAGTGATTTTAAATCTAAATTCTCTACTTTTTCATCCTCAAATTTTAAATCTTGAGAACCAAATACTGCAATATAATTATTGCTTTCTTTATTATTTGCATTAATCTTTTTAATTTCTTTGCCATTAATACTTAATACATCCTTAAATACTAATAAAAGTCCAATTGAAATTAATATAACTGGTAATAATAATTTAATTAAAAGCTCATATTCAATTAAATCTCTTTCCGCTAAAAAAAGCCAAACACCAATAATTAAAAATATTAAACTTGAGGTTTTTTCTTTATCATTTATAAGTCCTACTAAAGAAGGAATTATTATAAATAAAGTCCACCAACCAGAGAAAAATAAATTAATATTAGTAATTCCAAAAGCATTTAAGCCAAGTATTAAACCAATAAAAATTAATAAAAATCCAATAATATATTTTGTATAATCTTTCATATCTAACCTACTTTCTATAAAAATTATAACACTTAATAAAGTCTATGTAAAACTATTTTAAATAATAATGTCTAATTGTATTTAAGTTTTCAACTACATTTTAAAGACTCTTTATAAAATCATAGATATATGGGTATATAATTTTATATCCTTCATAATTCAAATGAAGATTATCTGGCAAATATGTTTTTGTATTAACTTTTAAGATATTTGAATATTCTTCATTAAATAAATCTAAATATTTTATATTCCATTTATCAAGAATTTTCTTTGTCATCATAATATATTTATTATAATCATCATAACTCCATTTCTGACCTCTTTCTGTATAATTTGGAGTATAATAAGTTATAATATATCCAATTTTTGCATCTTTAAAATATTTTTTTGCGTTATATATATATGATTCAAATCCTCCGGCAAAAGTATTTACATCAAAATCATCTTCTCTCTTACTATTTGATATTTCTCCTAAAGGTGTGTTATATAAAACATCATTAATACCACCTTGCATAATTACATAATCATATTTTTCATTTGCATGAGAAATAATTGTATCTGTAAGCCACTTATTTTTATCATCATAGGTTGATACTCTATAATCACTTATTCCAGCATTCATAACGATGTTAAAATCATAATTATCCTTTATAAATTCTGCCCAAGAATAACCTTTAGTTAGAAAACCATAAGTTATAGAATCACCGAAAAATATAATATTTTTATTTTTAGTAACTACAGTATAAATAATTTTATAAGAAACTTCTTTATTATCGAGTTTGCAATTTATAGTATCATTATTTTTTTGACAAACGACTTTTTCATTATTCGAAGATACAATGTTATCTAAATAATTATAATTTTCATTTTCTAAGATATATACTTCTTTAGATTTAACATTTATAAAAGTTTCTTTTTCTTTTACATTATTACAACCACATATAACTACACATAACATTATTAAAATAAATTTTTTCATAAATTACCTACCTTAACTTTAATATTGACATATCATCATATAAATTGTTTAAATTATATAATATTAATACATTATCAATATTTTTACTCTTTACAAAATCACTTACACTTTTATTATAATACCTTAAATCAATTACATAAATATTTTTATAATGTGATGTTAAAAAAGGAATAAATGAATTTGCATAACTATTTTTTATAACAAGAATTGAGTTTTCATTTTCAAAATTTTCAATTTCTATTAAAGCATGATTATTATCTAAAAATATTGAATACTTATCTTTTTTATCTAAATAATCATAATTATATAAACTATTAGTTATTTTATTTTCATTAACATAATTTATAGTTAAATTTTCATTTTTTAAAAATAAATATATATCATCACTTTTATCATAACTAAGCACTTTTGTTTGACTTGTTCCTTTAAAAGAGTTACTTACTTTAACAATATTATAATAGCTTTCGTCATTTGGAATAATGTTTTTACTTTCCATATATTTCTTATATGCATAATATGCACCGAAACTAGTCCAGTGATGATCAGTTTTATAATACATATTTGTTTTTTTATTATGATTTTTTAAAGTATCTATTACATTTATGTTATTTGAATATTTTAAACTACTATATAAATAATTTATATCATTTTCTTCATTTGTATTAATACTTCTTTTTAGTTTATCACTATTAATATAAATAGAATCAGGTACTATCATAACATCTGTTTGAATATTTTTAGCAAAATCATTTATTGTTTCTATTATTAAACTATTTTTTTTGATTTCAACTTTTTCTGGCAATAAATAATAATCATTTGCAACATAAACTCCATTTACAAGGGTTTTACCACATAATAATTCAATTTTATTTTTTAGTTTTAAAAGTTCATTTCTAAATGGTGCATTATCAAGTAAATAACTCTCTACATTGTTTAAACTAAATTTTGTTAAATATCTATTTTCAAATTCTGAATAGTTTTCCTTTCTTTTAAATATAAACATAACTGAATAAATAAAAATCATAATACTTATTATTAAAAATATAATTTTATTTCTTTTTTTCATAAACTACCCCTTAAAAATTATTATATAAAAATGGTTTAAATGAACCAGATAAAATAAATGAAACTGTAATTATAAATAAGCAAACATAAATAATTATTATTACTATATTTATAAATTTGTTATTAGAAATTTTATTTTTTATACTTTCTGGAAGTTTTAAAATCATAAGTAAACTTAATATGATTAAAAATAAATTATCCCTTAAATAAAAGATTACTTCATTATTATAAAGGTTACCCTTAAACATATTTGATATAAATAAACCTATATCATTTAAACTATTTTGAGTAAATAATATATAACCAAATAATACAATAATTATTACATACAAATGCTTAAATATTTTAGGAATCTTTTTTAAAATATTATTTAAAACAAACTTTTCTAAAACTATTATTATTCCATAGTATAATCCCCATAATAAAAAATTAATTGTATTTCCGTGCCAAATGCCCGTTAAAAGCCAAACTACCATAAGATTTCTTATTGTTATGAGTTTATTTTTCTTACTTCCTCCTAAAGGGAAATAAACATACTCTTTAAAAAAATTTGAAAGTGATATATGCCATTTACGCCAAAAAGAAGATATACTATTAGCTAAATATGGATTATCAAAATTTTCCTCTAAAGAAATACCACACATTTTACCAAGTCCTAGTGCCATATTTGTATAACCTAAAAAATCAAAATATAAATATAATGCATAAATAATTAAAACAAACAAACATGATAAAAATGTTTTATTAGTTATACTATTAAAAGTGTTATATAAAATACTTAAATTATTTGCAAGTAATACCTTTTGAAATAAACCCGTTAAAAATCTATAAAAGCCTTTTGCTCCTATTTCAAAAGAAATATCTAAATTCCTTATATTTTTTGTTACTTCATTAAACCTTGTAATTGGTCCCATTAAAACATTACAAAATAGTGTAATATAACATAAATAATCTAAAAAACTTTCATTTTTAATTTTATTATGTTTTCTATCAAGTATGTAACTAATATTATTAAAGGTATAAAAACTTATCCCTAAAGGAAATATAAAATAGTTTGTATATTTAAAAAAACTTAAAAATAATATATTAATTATTACCAAAACATTATATGATCTTTGATATTTTTTTCCTAATAGCTTAATATAAAAATAATTAAATAAAATGGTAAAAATTAATAAACAAAAATTAAATATTCCACTGTATAGATAAAATATTAAATTAAATATTATAAGAACAATATATCTTTTTGACTTTGGAAGTAAAATAAATAATAGATAAAAAATTGGTAAAAAAAAGAAAATAAATAATAAACTACTAAAATTCATTAATTTATATATTACTTTACTACATTATACATTTCTTCATTATTTTCAGATACTATATATATTAAATAATCACCTACTGATGTTGCAAGTTTATTTTTAATTAAATTAACAGCCTCTGGTGAATATAAACTACTTTGATTTTCTAATATAGAAAACATTTCATCCATATTATTTTTAACTTTTTCTTTATTTTCAGATTTTACTTTAATTAAAGCATAAAAATTACCATCTTGATTTTCACTTGACTTAATAATATATTCTTCCATTAAAGTTATATCTTGATTATAAATACCCTCAAGTTCTTTTTCACTCATAAGAGCCATATTTTGATATTTTTCATCAAGGGAGGTTGACGCTCCTTTCATATCAAGTGTTGATGCACTTTTGTTACAACCAGCTAAAATAACTGCAAGCCCTATAACCATTATAATTTTTTTTAATTTCATATTAATTTACCACCTTTCCTAAATCTAAATGTTTTATGTAGTCTATATATTTATTTCTTCCTTCTTCATTTAAATGAAAATTGCAATTAAGTTCATCAGTACATTCAAATAAACTTACATCAGCATAACCTTCATTATCCTTTATTTCATTTGTAAAATCAATAAAATTTATATTATTTTCATAACAAAATCTTGCTAAATAATAATTTAAAATATTAATATTTTTTTGACTTGCTTTATTTAGTGTACCATCATTTATTGGAAATATTGCTGAAAATATAATTTTTGTATCTTTATAATTTAACTTAATATTATCATAAAATTTTTGAAGTTCTCTTACAAATACATCTTTTTGCATATAAAGTCCAGCATTAATTCCAGGACATACAATTAAATATTTTGGTTTATATTTTGTAAGAGCATCATTTAAAACTGTATTTTGTCTATTTTCATAAGTTTCAAAAGTCGAAGAATTCATTTGGGCAATGTTTAAGTTATTTCTTGCCCAAGTTTGATAAGCCGAAATATGTTTTCCTTTTTGATACAGAAATGATGTATTTGAGTCTCCTAAAAAGATAGTATCATTAAAATAATTATATTCATTTTCTTCATAAGTTAAAGTCGTTTTAGTAAATAGTCCTTTTAAAGTAAAATCTTTTATCGAACTTGTTAATGCACTATCATCAAGAACTTCAACAGTTCTTACAACTTTTGCTTTATTTTTAGAACTATCTATGGCCTCATACACAACCTCATACTTGCCTGCTTTAGTTTCATCAATATTATTTGTTACTTTAATTTTGCTATTAATATCTTTATCATAGTTATCAGTTATTTCATAACCAGGTTCTTCATATTTACTATCTTTATTAAGATATATTATATTATCACCATTTAATGTTATTACAGGTTTTTCATTATCAACTACATGAACATTTCTAATAACACTTTTTTTAAAATTTAATAAGTTTGCTGTATATGTAACTTTATAATCTCCTAAAGAGGTATTATCAATATTATTTTTTACATCAACTTTTAACTTTTTACCAAAAAATGTTGCTTTATAACCATTTTCAAAATAAGAACTATTTACATTTAAATAAATATCTTTATCTCCGATTAAAATAATATTAAAAAGAAAATTCATACTAAAAAAAGTAACTAAAAATATAGCTATAATTATAAGTAAAAATTTATATTTTGTTTTTAATTTTAACTTCTTTTTCTTCATAACTACCCTATAAAATAATACCATTTAAATTAATTAATTTCAATTATTTTGAATTTAAATATTCATTTAATTTATCTTTTATATTATTATAATCTTTTATTCCAATATCATATATTCTATCTATTTCTTTTTTATTTACTTTATTAAGACTTATATCAATATTTTCTGATGGATATATAGCAAATATTTTATTTTTACTATTTAATTTATCAATTATTTCTAATGATTCATTATACTGTTTATATCTATTAAGCATTGCTTTAATAAATTTAGGATATTTCTTATACTTAGTTTTTATTCCTATAATTTCTCCTTTATTAAATGGTTTTTTAATAAAACCTTTTTCCCTTGTTAAAATAACAATAATTCTATCATATTCTAAAGATAAAGCTTTTTTAATTGGAATGCTATCACATATTGCTCCATCTAAATAAAAATTATTATTAATTTCTACAATATTTGTTAAAAATGGCATTGCACTACTTGCTCTTAATACTTCAATCTGATTATAAACATTATTTACTTCAATATATTCAGGAAGACCTGTTTCAACATTTGATACTGTTGCTAAAAGAAGTTTGTAATTTTTTTCATATTCTTTTTCATCAAATACTTCAATATTTTTAGTAACATTATAATAAGCAAAATCTTTATTAACAAAATTACCTGTTTCAATTAATGATTTTTTACCCATATATCTTGAATCTTTACAATATTTCCTATTAATATTTAAACATCTTCCTATTTGCCTAGAATAATAATTTGGAGCTATTAAAGCACCTGCAGAAACACCAATTATTGCATCTATATTAATATTATCTTCAATAAATTTATCGATTATTGCAGCAGTATATGTACCCCTAAAAGCACCACCCTCTAAAACTAAAAGTGTTTTCATGTATCCTCCTTTTCAAAATAATTATATCTATTTTTTTATTAAAAGTACATACTGTGTATCATCACTTGCAAATATTTTACAGTTTGGATTTAATGTATTATAATCATAGAAAAAATCTTTATTTATATAGAATAAATAAAGGTGGTGCCATCCTTAATAACATAGTAATAATTATTAATGTAATTTATCATTAATTAGTTACTATTTCCATAGTTATTAAATAATCCTCAATCTCATCAATTACGTCATCTATATTTTTATCTAACCAATTATATTTTGGATTATTAAGATTTATTTTATATAATCTTGAACCAGTAATTTTTTTAAATTGATCAATCAAATCTTTTATATTATTAACATTTATGGATTTATCATCATAAATTAAAATTTTAAAACATTTTTCTAGTTTTTTCTTATCTAGTAGTTTATTGTCTATCAAATAATAAAAATCAAATATATCTTTATATCTAGTTGATCTAATATTAAATTTTAAAAGAGATTTCATTTTTTCAGTAAAAATTTGTTCTGGAGAATTAATTAATAAATTGGCTCCCAAGTTAATGATACTAAAATCAAACATATATTGTTCTTGTTCAAGTTCAAATAATTTATGAACTCCAATATCTAACTTTGTATCTATTTCATTTTTGTAGTTATCTTTAATCTTTAAAAAAACTCTTTTGCCTTTATAATCCTGGTGATGTAATGGAATAATTTCATCTATTATTTCAAAATTAATAGAATTAATAGAATTATTTAACTCATTAATAAAATTTATAATAGAACTATTATCTAGAGAATATTTTATAAAATCTAAATCTAAATCGCGAGTTGCTCTACGCTTATCGTTAGATATATTATGTATAACAACACCACCTTTAATAGTAATATTTTGAAAATATTTACTATTTGCAATAGCAGTTAGTATTAAATCTTGTGAAACTTTTGAAGAAGCAAGTTCATCTGTATAACCATTTTCTATGTACCTTTGTATCATTCCTTGTAAATTCATTAGAACACTTCCTTTTGTATTTTTAAAAATAAATCAATATCATTTTTATAATAATTCAAATAATCAGATAATTTATTTAAGTCAAGTTTATCACTAATACTTCTATAATTATGTATAATTTCCTTATAATAATCAAAAGGAATATTTTTGCTGTTTTTTATTAGTTCTATTAATAATTTTTCTTTGTCATATATCTTAATTTTAATTCCATCAACTTTTATTGTAGTAACCCCAATATCAAACTTATCTTCTGGCATATAAATTTGCTTTACTTTTTTATCCGTTATTTTACTTGCCTTTCTATTTGTAGCAAGGTAGTATTTTTGAGGAATTACATCAGTTAAGTTATGATAATAAAAAGCACTATCAGAAGTAAAAACAGCATTAGGATATTTTTTATTAATAACTAATAAATAATTAACAAATTTTTGACTTGAATATATTCCTAATTCAATTTTAAATATTTTTTTATCTTTTAAAGCCTTATTTAATTGATAATTATTTTTATAATTTAATATAACTTCTTCATAGCTATAAATCATTTTTCATCACCTATTACAATTTTAAAGTAAATCTCGGCAAATGTCAATCCTTTGCCGAGATTTACTAAAATAAACATTTTCACCTATAATAAAGTAGAAATCTTTAAACTTAAGAAAATATTTATCATTTACTAAATATATTCTATTATTAATTCCACCACTTAACTCTTTTATACATTCTAAATTTTCCATTTACCATTTTTGTGTATTTACACACTTTTGGTAAATGGGTATTCATAATAATTTTATTTTAAGATAAAAAAATGCGGCCTGTAAAAAGGCCGCTCAGGGGGTTTTGGTTTGACTATTCCTCACATTATAATTCGTAAGGTTTTAGTCAGGCATAGGTTTTTATTTGTCCTATGCTAATTAAATGATAATATGATTTTTTAAAAAAGTCAATTATTTTTTTTACACTTTACTAATGCTTTACACTTTTTAATCTGTGATGTTTAAATTTTGAGCTAAGTCTTTATAATATTCATTATTTAAATATTCTTTACTATCAATAAATTTTTTTGCATCTTCATTAGCAAATAGTAAAATATTATAATCATTTTTTAAATTGGCAAGTTTAAATGACATATCTCCATGTTGTTTAACACCAAATAAATCTCCATGACCACGCATTTCAAAATCTTTTTGAGATATATAGAAACCATCATTACTTTTCTCCATTACTTTAAGGCGATCATTATCACTATCACTAATTAAATAGCAATAACTTTGTAAATCACTTCTTCCTACTCTTCCTCTTAACTGATGAAGTGTTGCAAGTCCAAATCTTTCAGCATTAAATATTATCATCATGGTAGCATTAGAAACATCTATACCTACTTCAATAACGGTGGTTGCTATTAATATTTTAATCTGATTATTTTTAAAATCATTCATGATACTTTCTTTTTCACTAGTTTTCATTTTACCATGAATTATTTCAATTCTAAATAAATTTTTAAATGCAAGTGATAGTTTTTCCTTTAACAAATTTATACTTGTTAAATTTAATGATTCATCCTCTTCGACTAAAGGAGATACTACATATATTTGATGTCCTAATTTTATTTGTTCAAGCATAAGTCCAAGCACCTCTTTAATATCACTATTTTTCTTAACCTTTGTAATAATATCTTTTCTACCAGTTGGTTTAGTTTTAATATATGAAATATCTAAATCACCATAAATAGTCATTGCATAAGTTCTAGGAATAGGTGTTGCTGATAAATATAAAATATCAGGGCATTTTGATTTATCTTCCAAAGTAAATCTTTGATGTACTCCAAAACGGTGTTGTTCATCTGTTATAACAAGTCCTAAATTATTAAATATAATATTTTCATTTAATAATGAATGTGTTCCAATTAATAAATCTATTTCTTTATTTTGAACTCTTTTATAAATTGCTTCTTTTTCTTTTTTAGACATTGAACCAGTTATTAACTCAATAGTTACATTAAATTTATCAAGTATTTTTTTAATACTAAAATAGTGTTGAGTAGCAAGTACTTCAGTTGGAGCCATTAAAGTAGATTCAAATCCAGCAATAAAATTAGCATAGATTGCTCCCACGGCTACAACAGTTTTACCACTTCCAACATCTCCTAAAAGGAGTCTATTCATTTTTTTATTTGAACTCATATCTTGAACAATTTCATTATAAGCATTATCTTGATCAGTAGTTAAAGAAAATGGTAATAATTTTTTAAATTCATTTATTTTGTTTATATCAATATTTTTAGGTTCTTTATCTTTTCTAATATTTTGATTTTTAAAATAGTTCATTTTAAATGAAAAATCAAATAATTCTTCATAAATTAATCTATTTTTAGCATAATGAACCATTTTTAAATCATTTGCAAAATGAATATTATATAATGCATCTTTTTTAGATAATAAATTATATTTTGAAATAATATTACTTGGTAAAGAATCTTTAATATATATATTATTAAAATTATCTTTTATTAATTTAGAAATTGTATTATTAGTTATTCCTTTTGTTAAATGATATACTGGTTCTATCTGACCATTAGTTACATTAAATTTTATATCCGAAGATGTAAATATATTTTTCTTAAAATCATATTTACCAATAATAGTTATATTTTTTCCAATAGTTAAATTTGTTTTTAAATAAGCTCTATTAAATATTACTACATTAAAAATTCTTTCATTATACCTTGCTCTAAATGATAATCTATTAAAATTTTTTTTAATATATGAAACAATTGGATTAGATTCAATAATTACATTTATTATTAATAAAGAATTATCTATTAATTCATTTGAAAAATTATAAACATTATATCTATATGGATAATAATTTATTAAATCATCATCTGTAAATATTCCTAGTTTATTTAATATTTTTGAAGTTTTTTCACCCACCTGGTGTAAATTTTTTATGTCCATTTTACCTCCAACCTAATTGTATCAAACTTTATAAAAAAAGCAAATATAAAGTTTTTTAAAAAAATATGTAAAATGAGTGTAAAGTTAATTGACTTTTTATCATATATGCTTTAGTATATTAATTACCAAATCACTTAAGAAGGCGATTTGGTGCTAGTATCACACTAGTCAACCCCTTTTTATTCTTTGAGGCCCTAAAGGCCTCGTTTTTTTATGAAAAAAAAGAATACTAATCAGTACTCTTTATTTTATTATAATAATTATATCTTTCTTTAGCATTATTAATTTGTATATTAAGAAGTTTATTTGCTAAAGAATTATCTTTTATTTTTAAAGCATTATATCTTACTTCATTATTTAAAAATTCTTCATACTTATCAAAATTAGGTTCTTTTGAATCAAGATATAGTTTATTATCTTTATATCTCATTAAAAGTGTATAACCACACTCTACTGCAAGTTTTTCTTCGTTAATAGAGTTACACATTCCACCCTTGATACCATGTTCTATACAAGGACAATAACATATTACAATTGAGGGACCATTATGATTTTCTGCTTCAGTTAATGTCTTAATTGCTTGAACATTATTTGCTCCCAAACAAATTGATCCAACATATGCATTAGGGGCGCACATAGCAATTTTGAATAAATCTTTTTTACTAGTTTTCTTACCAAAATCTGCAAATTCAGCAACAGCACCAACTTTTGTTGATTTACTTGCTTGTCCTCCAGTATTTGAATAAACCTCTGTATCAAGAACTAAAATATTAATATTTTCATTTGAATGAAGAATATGATCTATTCCATTATATCCTATATCATAAGCCCAACCATCACCACCAATAGCCCAAACACTTTTTTTAGGTATATATTCTTTTAAATCATATAATTCTTTTGGTAAAGTTAAATCATCCATATTTTTTACAAAATTATTTGTAATTTCATAATTATCAAAATTTAAAAGCAGATTTAAACAAGCATCTTTTTCTTTTTCAGAATAAGAATTAATAGAATTAGAAATAATATTTTTTATTCTATTTCTTTTTTGTTTATATGATGTATAAATACCATAAGCAAATTCTGCATTATCTTCGAAAAGTGAATTTGCCCAAGGAACTAAATATGGTGTTGATGGAAAACTACCTCCGTAAATACTTGAACATCCTGTAGCATTAGCAATAACTAATTTTTCTCCAACAATTTGAGTTAATAATTTAATATATGGAGTTTCACCACAACCAGCACAAGCACCAGAAAATTCAAATAATGGTTTTGTTAAAGATACTCCTTTTATAGTGTTTTTTGGATATAATGATGGATTTTCATATGTATTAAATAATTCATCAGTTGGAGTAACATTTGTTTCTAAAGTAAGAGCTTTAGTTGGACAAACTCCTACGCATAAACCACATCCAGTACAATCTTTATTACTAATACCTACAAAATAATTATATTCATCATTTCCTAAAAGAGGTTTACCAAGTGATTTATCTTTAGTAATAAATGGCCTTATTACACTATGAGGACAAACTATATTACATGCTCCACATTCAATACATTTTTCTATATTCCATTTTGGAGTAAGCATAGAAACATCTCTTTTTTCATATTTAGATAGTCCACATTTAACTCCACCATTACTAAACATTTTAACTTCACTTGTAGAAAGGTTTTCTCCTTTTCTATTATTTATTAAAGTATAAATATCTTTTTCTTCATTTTTCTCTTTGTCAAAACTATCTATTATTTTTACATCTTTTATTTCATTTAATGATGCATTTATAGCATTAATATTATTATTAACAACATCCTCACCTTTAGTCATAAAGGCCTTTTTAACGGAATTAACAACCATTTTTTTAGCATTTGGTACATTTAATAGATTAAGTATATTTACTTCCATAATCTTGCTTATTTTGCCATTTAAATGATTTTCATAAGCAATCCTTTGTGCATTAATTATTTTTACATTTATATTTTTAGATATAATTTCTTTTTTTATAGAACTACTTAAATAATCATTTAATTCTTTTTCATTTTTAATAGTATTTATTAAAAGAATTCCATTATCTTTTATACCAGAAAGCATATCATATCTTTCAAAATAAACATCCTTTGTTACTACTACTAAAGTAGGACTAGTTACATAAAAAGGTGCATTAATACTATTATCTGACATTCTTAAATGAGATATAGTTACTCCACCACTTTTTTTAGAATCATATTCAAAATAACCTTCGACATATTTTCCTAAACTTTCATGTAATAATGTAAGCATATTTTTCGAAGCACTTACCATTCCATCTGAACCAAAACCATATATTTTAAATTCTTCATAATTATTAGATAATTTATAATCAGTTTTTGGTAAACTTAAATGAGTTAAATCATCATTTATACCAATTGTAAAACTATTTTGAGGTTTACTTTCTAAACTATCATAAACACTTTTTATATCACTAGGACTAGTATTTTTACTAGATAGTCCATATCTTCCTCCGACAATCTCAATATTTTTATCTTTTAACGAAGATAATACATCTAAATAAAGTGGTTCACCAATACTTCCAGCTTCTTTAGTCCTATCCAATACAGCAATTTTTTGAATACTTTTAGGAAGTACTTGCTCTAAATATTTTTTACTAAATGGTCTATATAAATGAACCTCAATTAAGCCATAATCATTATTACCATTTTTTATTTCATTATCAATTACAAGTTTAATAGTGTCATTTACACTACCCATTGCAATAATTATATATTTAGCATTTTCGCTTCCATAGTAATTAAATGGTTTATAACTAGTTCCCATTATTTCATTAATTTTAGTCATATATTCATTAACAATATCTGGCATTTTATCATATAATTCATTTCTACTTTCAGTTATTTGAAAATATACATCCTCAGTTTGACTTGTTCCATAATTTAAATCTGAAAGTAATGCCCTTTTCTTAAAACTTTCTAAAGCATTTTTATCTACTAAAGGAAGTAATTTTTCTTCGGGTAATTCTTTTATTGTATTAAGTTCATGACTTGTTCTAAAACCATCAAAAAAGTGTATAAAAGGAAGACTTCCCTTTATCGCAGATAAATGTGCTACTGCCGCAAGGTTTTGAGCATCATAAACATTACTACTTGCAAGCATGCAGCATCCTGTCATTCTCGCAGAATATATATCACTATGATCACCAAATATTGAAAGAGCATGTGTTGCAATACTTCTTGCAGCAACATGAATTACTCCAGGAAGACATTCACCCGCTATTTTATATAGATTTGGAATCATTAATAGTAATCCTTGACTTGCAGTATAAGTAGATGCTAAACTTCCAGATAATAATGCTCCATGAAGTGCACCAGCTGCTCCAAGTTCTGATTCCATTTCTACCACAGTAGGTTTATCATTAAATATATTTTTTTTATCAGTATGCGTTAAGTAATCAATATTTTCAGCCATCGGTGAGGATGGTGTAATTGGATATATTGAACATATCTCACTAAACAAATATGCTACACTACTACACGCTTTATTTCCATCAACTATTTTCATTTTCTATCACCACTTTAATTATATAAAAAAAACTAGCATTTTACTAGTTTAATTTTATCAACTTACTGTGTATGGATTTGAATGTAAAATTGTTTTTTCTAAATATATTATTCTTACTAGTCAATTTTTAAGACTTTTGCTAGTCATTTTTTAAAAATTAATTATTGTACTACAACTTTATTTTTTCCTAAATATACATAAGGTTTAATTATACCGAACACTTTTTAAATAATAGAGTAAATTATATAATAATAAACAGGTAGTTGTAAAGGGATTAAGTGATTTTTTTGAAAATATCAACTTTAAACTTTCTAAACCTCAAGCAAAAATTGTCCCTCATATTATAACTTCTATTATAAATGCTGAAAATGTAACTACTTTAGATATTTCTAAATGTTATTCTGATAAGTCTTTTCTTTCTAATCAATCTTCTATTGAAAAGAAACTATGGAGATTTTTCAATAATAATAAATTTAATGGTATTAATTTTTTTAATAGTTCAATTAAATATATTATTAATAATAATATAGGATGTATGAGACATTATAAGCTTGTTGCATTTTTAGATCATATGTATATGAAAAATAATTTTGTTACTTTAATGTTCACTTTAAAAGTTGGAAAACAATCTATTCCTATTTGGTTTAAATGTGATAAAACTAAATCTAATAGGCATTATGAAATTGATGAACTTGCTAAAAAATGTTTATTTAGTGAGAAAGTAATTTTTACTGCAATTAATGAAGTTATTAAATTACTTTCTCCATTAAATGCTAAAATTACTTTTTTAGCGGATAGATGGTTTTGTAATTTAAAATTAATGAAATTCATTCATGCTAAAGGTCATTACTTCTGTATCAGAGCAAAAGTTAATTCTAATATTAGAGTTTATATTTATGATAAAAAAGAAAAACATAAAATTTATAAAAAATTTACTGATTTTCCAATTAGAAAACATACTTCACTTTATTATAAAGATTTAGAATTGGGTGATTTTCATTTTAAATGCAACTTATCCACTGCTCGTGGAAAATTAAGTGAAGATCCTTGGTTTATTTTATCTAATATTGAACCTAATTTAGCTTTAAGAGAATATGGTCATAGATTTGGCGCAATAGAAATGTTTTTTAAATCGCAAAAAACCAATGATTTTAATTTAGAAAAAACTAAAACTAGAAATTTACATGCTTATGAAAATTTATATAGTTTAGTTTGTTTTGCTGGACTATGGCTTACAATTATTGGTATTGATTATACTAAAAATTATTCACATGTAAAGAAAAACTTAAACATAAGATTTGTAAAATATGATAAAAATAAAAAGTCTATACGAATTTTATCTTTATTTAATTTAGGATTAACTATTATAAATGTTAATATAAAAACTAATATGCAATTATATCTTTAAAAAAATGAAATTTAAATTTACGAATAATTTTGTTAAGAAATAATCTTAACAATTTTTAGCGTATTAAAAAATGCAAAAAATTTTTTAAAATTAAAATTTATTTGCATTTTTTTATTTTACATTATCAAATATTGCATACTTTTTGGCAAAATTTGCATACTATTGAACGAAGATTTAGCCTTGTAATCCCAGTATTTACCTAGTTTTTATCAAAAGTGTCCGTCAATCAGCTAGCTTACTGTATACACATTATTCCACGTTCCATCTCCAGAAAATTTGGCTTCAGATGATAGAGAAATGACGGGGCGAGCACCAACAAAGTTGACACCTTCAAGGCCCAAACTACCACTAACGTCAACAAAGAAAGAGTTAGCACCACTACCACTCCACTTATAAGGGGAGCCCAACCAATAATATTGGTTGGTATATAAATAGTAACTAGAATTTGTACTTCCACCACCTGCCATATTTATTTCATCAGTTGTTATTAAACCCACCGGATAAATTAATGCACCATTTCCATTACTACTATTTACCGTAAATTTATCACTCTCATTTATACACTTTAAACTTGGTGAATTATCAAATATTCTATCTATTGGTGCATAATCAAAATTACTTCCAGTGGATACCCACGTTCCACTTGTTACAGTTCTATCATTACAAAATATTTGATCTGCTACTAAAGTTTTAGTTGCTGCATCTGTTTCAAGTGTTGTTGTTTTATACCAATTATCTATTGTTGTTTTAATTGTACTACTTGTACCTGTTCCATGTTGCTGTCCTACTGTATACATATATCCTACATATTCTGATGAATTAGAACTACTATTAAAGGCACTTCTTCCTATCGCAGTACCCTCTCCAGTCATTATTACTTTTGTACTTTCAGTTGGAGCTGTTGTCCCTGTGTAAACCATTCTTATTGAACCATCTCCATTTATTCTTATGATTCTCCAGTAAATATCATTACCAGATGAATCTTTTCCAAATTTTACCCAGTTGTTATCTACGGCACCTCTAAAATAATATGATGTACCTAAATCATCTTCTGCTGCATACATTCCTTCATTGGTTGTGGCAACTGTACTAAAATCAGGTTTTCCTTTTGCTTTAATAACTGTTTCTCCACCATTATATAAAAGTATTACATCTTTAGCTATTGTTGGTATTTCTCCAGTCTCGCAATTTTTCTTTACTGCATATATTTTACCTGTAAATGCTTTACTGGCTAAATTATCTTGTGATGCATTTAAATTATAATATCTTGCTGTTATATTTATATTTTGACTTGTTTTTGTTCCTGTACTTACTATTGATACTCCACTAACCAATGTATAAGTATTACCACTTTTATATGATGCTATTGTAGATGAATCAAAATTTTTCTCTGTACTAAAGTTATTTGTTCCATTTGGGCTTGTAACTTCTAAAGTAATTTCTTTATCTCCATTTTTTGTTGTAGGGCTTGTTCCATAAACATTAGAATTTGTATCATATTCATAAACTACATCATATATACAAGTTGTAGATAAGTTTGGACTTCCCGTAAGTTCTACTGTTAAAGTAGCGTTTGAAGAACTTGCTAAAGTGCCTGCATTTGTTTGACTCATATTTACTGCAGGGACTTGAAGGTTTAGTATTGCACCTTTTGAAATAAATGTTGCATTACCAGGAGAAACTGCATTAATATTTACTGCTACATTATTATTTAAATTTACATCAAATGAACCAA